>Ga0233422_10000018_pt1 | contig 98209 bp, 102 predicted proteins | sample Watercolumn_Mata_2_FD_182724 | JGI IMG/M metagenome (GOLD analysis project Ga0233422, IMG submission 182724) | Freshwater microbial communities from Lake Matano, South Sulawesi, Indonesia - Watercolumn_Matano_2014_110_MG | ecosystem: Environmental > Aquatic > Freshwater > Lake | place...
CTGCATCGCGAACATTTTACTCTGCCGTCTCCTAGTCTCCAGAAACCGCTTTTTCTCTCGCATTTTGGACAAACAATTTTCATGCCAGAAATTTATCATCTCTGGTCCGATATTTCAAACTTAACCCAAAATTATTTAGAGCCTCTAGCCAGAAGAAACTCTACATTAAACATATTTCTGAAATAATTCACTATCGTAGTAGTGCCCTTCCCAAACAACTCCTGGAGATCCTTTTCCATTTCTTCTAAAATTTCCTTCTTAAATTCTTGCAACTCCGACTCTTTCATTATTTTTTGCTTCTCTTTTTCTTTCCTTATTTTACGATATTGATTCAAAAACTGATCCATAATTCCATCTCTAAAAATCTCAACTTTACTCGCAGGAATCCTTCCGACAATTTCTTCTAAATATTCTTTCACGAGACCTAGGGAACTTTCTCTTATCTCCCAACTTTTTCGCTCACCCTCTTCCAAATCTTCAAAATTTTTAGGAAACTTCCCCTCAATTTCATCAAGCCTGGCTTTCTTGGTTAAGCTTTCAAATAATTCTTTTTGTTCTCCGGTAAGTTCCTTCTTCTTTTCTTTATCTCCTGGCTTCGGCCCCCCTATCAAAGCTCGCCCCGCCACGGCTGGTTTTTCGGTTTCCGCCGTTCGCGACACCGGAGCTGGCCCAACGGCTGGAACTTTTTCTTTTCCTCTATGCTCTCTTTCATAAATCTCAACCGCTTGGTCCCAATCCCACTTTTCTAAAAAACCTTTCGCCTCGTCTGACTCTAGATCAGTACTTTTTGCATTCAGCCTCAACAATCTCTTTAAATCATCGTCATAAAGAGGAAGCCCTTTATATTCTTTCACATATTTGCTCTCACTTGTATTTTTCCGTCTTCGCCAGATCTCTTCCGCTATTGTTGAAATCGCTTTGTGCCTAATCTCGTCTTTCAATTGCTTGTCACCAATAGTGGCATCCCTATTTAGATCAGGAGCAGGTGAAGCATCCTTTGCTTCACCTAAGTTTTTGGCACTACCCTCTTTTGCAGCAAGGGCCGTGTCAAGTCCTCTTTTAAGTTTTTCTGGATCAAGTTTCTCCATATAGTCTATTTTATTTCCTTTTTAATTTCTTTTCAATTGACTGAATAATAGAATTTACAAACATTTGTTCTGCCTCCTCGCTATCTTCGGAACCGCCAGGGACGAATCTTTCTTTGTATTCATCTCGCAAAACCCCCTCCAGTATTACCCTTTCATCCCTTTGTAAACCCCTTTTTTGCCCACTGGCCTCACGGATTTTCTGCAATTCGCCAAGGAGGTATGTCTCTATTGTCACATAAATTTTTCTTAGCTCTTCAGAAACCAAAATTTTCTCAATTGTCATTCCTTCCCCCTCTTCCGGTCGCGAGATTACCCTTGCCGGTTCGTCTTTTTTAACCTTATCGAACTGTCTGGGAAAGGCCTTGAAATAAGCCTTTCTTAAATCATCGCCCCCCAGATGCTTGAAAGCACTCTCCGTGAAATAATTCGCCCAAAATGCAATCTGATCCTCGTGATTTTCCCACCCTTTTTCCTTACCCTCCGGCGAAAAAGCGATCAGACAATGTTTTATTATTTTTACCCTCCCTTTCTCCCGAATTTCTTGTATTTCTTTGTCAAGCATATCCAGATCAACACCGCTCTTTTGCAATTTATGCCTCATGCCGCCTATCTTCTGCAATATCTCCTTGATTTTCGCATCAACCGCATCCTCGAATTCAATCTTAAGACCTAATTCTTTTTCATTGACTGCTCTTGACAGAGTCTCGGAGACCCCCTCTAAGACTTCATTGGGATATTCCTCAAGATCCAGGCGTGTCAGGTCATCAAGTTGTCCACGGTTTGGATTGTCAATTTTTTGCAAAAAAATATGATAATAACATTTTGCTAACTTATGAAGTTTGTTCTCGAAATATTCGACCTCCGGGAATTTCTTGTCCGAAATTGATTTTTTTATGCTTTCTATTCCGTATTCGCCGACCAAATAAGAAGCCAGATATTCCACCGCCTTTACCATATCCTCCTTCAATAAGTTTTTGATTTCCTTATTATCCTCTTCTGTAGCACCGTATCTTTCCTCATTAAGACATTTACCAAAATCATATTGAAGAAGAATTGACTCGATATAATTATTTAACCCTTTTCTTTCTTCAGCGGATAAATCAGGGCCTTCCTTTTTCTCAACCGCAATTGGCTTCCGCGCTGCCGTTTCCCTTGTCGGGCCGGTGCGGCGCGTAAAAGTTGAGGGAGTTTCGACGGAAGGAATAGCCTTGATAATTTTCTGTATCTTTTTATTAATCGTCGCTTTTCCACGTTCAGAAGTTGAGCTCTCAAGTCTTTGAGCTAAATCCGGCAACTCCGAAACGCCCCGCGGTTGAGCATCATATTCCTCTACCGGACCCTCGCCATGCATTCCTTGATCTATCTTCCCTCTGCGCCCTTCTTGATTATCAGCAACAGGCAATCCAGCCGGCGGGCCGCTTTCAATGCCGCCTCCGGTATTTTGCCACGCGTTTCTGGTCCCTTTTCCTGTTCCCCTTGGTCGCTTTGGATTGGCCATTTTTCAATATACGACAAGCCAAAGCAAAACTTTCTTGCCTAAGCTTTTTGGAAATAATTTTTATTTTTCCCTCACCGGTATTATACCACAAAAAAGAAAAAAATGCGACAAGTTGTGGATAACCCACCCTGTTTTTCTTCAAAAGAAGAAGCCCCCGATGCCGCTTGAGTGGATTCCACCCAAATTTGGCACTGGGAGCTACAAAAGCAATACTTACTCAATTACCGTAAGGGGAATTTCGGCAATGCTCCTTTCGATTTCAATGATGATGATTCCCTCGCCCGTTTCCGGGAAAACGCGGGTACTAGGATCGTCTTCGGGAAGCTCCATCACGAGCCCTTCACACCGGATGTCCTCGACAGGCCCATACAGATCATTCCGCAGAAAGAAGAGTTTTTTATTCTTGCGAATCCGCACTTCTTTTCGGGACACATCCAAAGGATATATCTCAATCATCCCATCCATCCGTTGGGAAAAAATGATTGCCGGAATGTCCTTTTTTACTACCGTCGCCAGCGGTTTTTTTTCAACCACGAATCCCTCACGGAAATACGCGACCGAATACCTCACGCCACTGAAGACGAAGAACCCGCCATTGTCCACCACTATATCTCCGGCAGGAATTTCCCGAGTGGGCCCTGGTATCCTAATCAATTTGCCTGTCCGGGGGTTGAGGCCAAACACGTTATATTTCATATGGCCGCTGCTTCCCTCGCGGGAAATAAGGATAACTGCGTCCTTTTTTGACCCGCAAAATTCTTTAACGATTTTCACTTCGATAAAACCTTTGAGACGATCCAAATAACCCATACTATCGCCTCTAGAGTTTTGCCGAGCTACTAAAAGAATAGTCTCGTCTGAATCCTGATGATAAAAAAAATTCACATGGTATTTCAGACTTCCCCAATTACACATTTGGGAAATCGCAGACCCTGCCGCGTTAAGATTCTTCGCAGGTAAAAAAACGCACAAGATGGTTATAATGAAAAGGTGCATAAATCTCATCTCCCATCCCTCCCACCGGGTTTATTTTGCCTTTCACTGAAGGCTTTTTGTTTCCTATAATCTTTAGTATAAAAAACAATTCTTGTCAAACGCTTCGGCTTTGGGATATAATATAGTCAGCTGAACAACTCTTTTATCCAGAAATGAAAACAAAATCTAAAAAACAAAAAAAATCTGCCCTCAAGGACAGAGTGGTTAGTATTTGGAGAGATAAATCTTTTCTCAGGCATCGTTTTTTCTATCTGACGCTCGCCGCCGCTATTTTTTTCATCGCCATTCTCGCCCGAACTTATCACCTCACTTCTCTCCCTCCGGGAATTTACCCCGACGAGGCCGTCAATGGTACTGACGCCATAAATGCTATTGAAACTGGACACTTCAAGCTCTTCTATCCCAACAACTACGGCCGGGAAGGTCTTTTTATAAATCTCATCGCTTTGGGATTTATGCTTTTCGGGGTGAACGTCATCACTCTCAAAATATGGGCTGTTTTTTTCGGGATTCTGACCGTCGCCGGAATAATGCTTCTCGCCCGCGAGCTTTTTGGAACCTATCGAGCTGGACTGGTGGCTGGATTTCTTTATGCTACTTCCTTTTGGGCCGTCAATTTCAGCCGGATTTCCTTCCGGGCCAATATACTTCCATTTGTGCTGGTTTTCACTTTTTACTTTTTATTCAAAGCGCTGCGCGAGAAGAAATTCTATGATTATATTCTTGCCGGGATATTTTTCGGCTTGGGAATGCATACCTATATCGCTTTTCGCATCGCCCCCTTGATTCTCGTCGCCCTTTTCATCGCCTTCTTGCTCTCCAAAAGAAATTTCCTGCGCGAGTACTGGAAGCCGATTCTCGCTTTTTCGCTGGCCGCTTTTCTGGTCGCTCTTCCAATGCTTCTCACTTTCTATTTCCACCCCCAATATTTTGAAACTCGTTCCGAATCCGTATCTGTCCTTTCTCTGAAAGTGAATCAGGGACATCTTTGGAAGGCTCTCGGCACAAGCATTGCTCTTACTCTTGAGATGTTTAACTTCCACGGCGACCAGAACTGGCGTCACAATCTGCCCCAATATCCGGAGCTCGAGTTTTTCGCCGGAATATTTTTTCTGATCGGACTGGGCTGGACCACGGGAAGATTTCTTTATCTTTTCTATCTTCGTGTTTGGAAGAAAAGGCGGCGCGAGGAACTAATAACTGATACTCTTCTGCTCTCCTGGTTTCTGGCTATGCTTCTTCCGGGAATCCTCACTTACGAAGGCTTGCCTCACGCCTTGCGCGTGATTGGAGTATTGCCCGCGGTTTTCCTTTTTGTCGTTTTTGCAATTGAAAAAACTTTTGAAATTATCAGCCGCGCTCGTCCCGCCCTTTTGAGAAACACAAGTTATCTAGTTCTCATCCTTATCATTATTTGGAGCGGATATGCGAACATAAAAAGATATTTTGTTGACTGGGCCAGCGCACCGCAAATTCATCCCGCCTTCGCCCAAAATTTCAAAAATATGGCTCTCTATCTCAACGGCCTGCCGTCCAATGTCAACAAATATGTCATTGCCAACGCCGGCGGGCAGATAATGGACGACGGCCTCCCCGTTTCCGCCGAAGTAGTGAAGCTTCTCACTCACTACCCAACTCCCGGCATCGTTTATGTCCGGCCGGGGTTTGATCCGACGATCATCAAGCCGCCAGCCAAAATTGTCTTGATGTACTATGACGGCGAATCAATCGCCCGGATAAAATTGTTCTATCCGAACGCGAAGCTGCAAAAGGTTGATCCCCAGCCCGGGAACGGAACAGATTTTTTTGTCATTAATATCTATTAATGCTCGAAAAGTACCAAAACTATCTCGTCGCCGCGATTCTCACGATTATGCTTGCGATTTCAATTGGCACTACTCTTAGCGATTCCGCCATTATGGACGAAGTGGCTCATATTCCGGCCGGGTACACGTACGTAAAATATCACGACTATCGCCTCAATCCCGAACACCCGCCCATCCTCAAGGACTTGGCGGGGATTCCTCTTCAGTTTCTCAATTTGACTTTCCCAGCCAAGGAAAGTTTTTGGACCACCGAACCGAACGGCCAATGGAACGCTGGCTGGAAATTCATCTATCTGCCGGAAAACAATACCGAGCAGATGCTTTTTTGGTCGCGTTTCCCGATTATTCTTCTTTCAATTCTTCTCGGCTGGGTTATTTTCAAGTGGGCGAAAGAATTATTTGGCCCGAAGGCGGGACTTCTGGTAATTGTGTTCTATGCCTTTGACCCCAACATCCTCGGCCACAATCACTACGTAACCACCGATTTGGGAATTGCCGCTTTTTCCGTTTTTGCTTTTTATCTCTTCGCGAAATATCTCAAAAATCCGAATTGGAAAACGACGATTTTGGCAGGCATATCCTTGGGACTGGCCGAGCTCGCTAAGTTTTCAGCCGTTTTGCTTTTCCCGGTTTTCGGAACGACACTCTTGATTTACATATTTTTTAGAAAAGACAAATTACAGGTCTCTTTTTGGGGCTCCCGGAAGATAAAAAAATTCTGGTTGCAAAAATTATATCACTTTTCCGTCTCGTTTGCGCTGATCATTGTGATTTGCTTTGCGACGATTTGGATTGTTTACGCAGCCAACATTTATAAAATGCCTCCTGAAAAAGTTCACCAGCTCATTGATACCCAGCTTTATGGCGGAGCGCAAAATTTGGCTTCTCCCTACCTTCACAGGATGGCTACGAGCCCCATTTTGCGACCTTTCGCCCAGTATTTCATCGGATTCTTTATGGTCTTTGGCCGGGTAGAAGGTGGGAATACCACCTATTTCCTCGGTCAGGTTACCAACCAAAGCTTCCGGGAATATTTTCCGGTAGTGTTTCTCATCAAGGAGCCTTTCCCGACTCTGATCTTGCTTCTTGCGGCCATTGCCACGGGACTTTATTTCATTCTTCGCAACAACCTGGCTGATTTTCCTAAGTATATCTGGAAAAACATCAAAAATTACCTCGACAAGCACATTGTTGAAGTCTCAATGCTTCTTTTCATCACTCTTTACGCCTACGTCAGCATCACCGGAAATCTCAACATCGGCTTCCGTCATCTTTTTCCGATTCTGCCGTTTATGTTTATTCTCATCTCCAAAGAAATTATGTTTTTGTGGGCGAGGCTGCGGGAGAATACCAAAAAAATATATTCGGCAGTTATCATTTTTCTCCTCTTATGGCTCGTTGCCGAGACTGCTTTCGCTTATCCGAATTATCTCGCCTATTTTAATGAAACTATCGGCGGATCAAAAAACGGCTACAAGTACGTAACCGACTCCAATGTGGACTGGGGTCAGGATCTCAAGAGGCTTGAAAAATTTGTTGAAGAAAACAATATCGATAAAATTCGGGTTGACTATTTCGGCGGCGGGGACGTTGGCCGTTATCTCGGCAATCGGGCCATTATTTGGCATTCCGATTCCGGTCAAGAGCCAGGCTGGTATGCTATCTCGGCGACGTTTCTGCAAAACTCCCTCTACTACAAAATCACGCAAGGTAAGCCGGATTACGGATGGTTGCGGGAACGAGAGCCCTACGCGCAAGTCGGGCATTCGATATTGATTTATAAAATTGAGTAATTCTTTATGAACTACGAAAAGGTACGGAACTACGAAACATTAATATTTCGTAGTTCGTATTTTCGTAAAGCGAAGCGTTTTCGTAGTTCGTAAATATTATTTTAACTTATAATACACTTTTCCCTTTACCCTCAAATCCAAATAATCCAAATTATTTCTTTTGTCGCCTTGCAACTCCTTCTCGAAAATCGTCTCGAGAATTTTTTTCGTGTCTTCCAGGGAAACAGCGCTTGAGAGTTTCAGCGTCCAGCCTTCTCCTCCTTTGATTTTCGCAAGGATCTCTCGCGAACTCACGGCCGGCGTGTGATAATTCCCCTCAATCTGAAGCCTCAAATCATCAACAAGAATCGCGTCTATTTGCTTGAGATACTGGATGAATTTCGGGTCAATCACGGATTTTCTGATTTCAATTGGCCGGGCATTGTCATCAATAACAACAAGAAAACGATCTTTGCTCAATTCCTCGTCAGTTGCGTTCGCCCCGCTGTAAACAAATCCGTCTTTATCCACTAGATAACAGACTCCCCCGCTGCACCAAGCCAGTTCCGGCTGGCGCTCTTTTACCTTGATGAGAATAGCTTTAGGAAATTTTCTCTCTACTGCCGAAACCTCAAGGCGGTTGAAATCATTTTTGAGTTTGTCACTTATGGCCCGCTGGCTGATGAAGAACAGATTGCGCTTGGAAAAATAGTTGAAATACTCTCCATCCATTGCTTCCTCCGTTTTCTTAATTATCTCGTCTGCCGGTATGTCCCTGTTTCCTTCAACGGATACTGATTCCACTTCCAGAAAGGGAGAGAGAAAAAGCAGATATCCGCAAACTCCCAAAAATCCCAAAAACAAAATCCAGAATAAAAAACGAGAGAATTTGCTTCTCTTTCTTTGGCTGTCTCTCCTTGGCACTCCGGAGTATATTCTCGGATTTCTTCTTTTCCAGCTTTTATCTTTTTCTTTTTTCCGGAAAAAAATCATCCCTCTATATTTACTCGCTAAAGAATTGTTTACATCAGTAAGTTAGTATACTGATGTATTTTATTTTACAATATATTTTTCACTACTTTAGCTGCCATCCAGGCCGAGATAAAATGCCGGCCGTACTTTTTGATGCGGACGGATTCTTCTTTGCCCTGAAAAGAAAAATCAAAAGTCTGACCCTGGGCGTCTGTTTTGAGGTTCTCGGCTTTCGCGTCCGCTTCTTCCCTAAAACCATAGGTTATAACCTTCGCTTTCGTGTTTTTGGCAAGACTCCTCACTCGTTCATCGTCAGCATTCAGCAGTAGATATCCATTTTCCGGAAGCCGCTCCGCCAAAACTTTCATCTCCTCGAAAATTTGCTCCAGATCCGAATTGGGATAAGTATAGCTTCCTTCTATGTTGGTAACAACCGCGATATTCGGTCCTACTACTCCCAGCAAATATTCCATATTCCCTTTTTCCTCCACCCCGAGTTCAAGAACCAGTTTTGAGGGAAATTTTCGCTCAAAAAGAGCCCGAATTTTGGCTTGAACAAGCACTTTCAACCACTTCAGCGCCGAGGATTCGCCGGATTCGAGATACAAAATTGCCAAGGGCAAGCCGATTTCAGTGTTATACGATTTCGGATTTCCCCGAACACTTTTCTCGCCATATTTCTCGCGCAAGAATTTAAGAATGTAGTCTTTAGTCGTAGTTTTGTTTGTTGAACCGGCCACGGCCACGATAAAAGGCCGATGCCGCCACAGGGCGACTTTTGTCAAAATCTTCAAATAATACTGAACAAATTTTTTGAAAAAAGATTTCATTGTCTACAATTCAAAAAATTTCTCTAACCTATCGAACGCCAAATTTATATCCTTCTCGCTTCTCCCAAAACACATCCGGATGTGATTTTCGCCACTGGGGCCAAAGGCCACGCCGGGGACTACGGCCACTTTGGCTTTCTCCAATAATTCTAGGGCAAATTTCCAGGACCCGCCACTGCCGGCAATTTTTCGCAAAACTTCTTCCTTTATTCTCGGAAAAACGAAATAGGCGCTGTCCGGTTTTTGATAGGAAAACACCCGGTTCAATTTGTCCAATCTTTTGCAAATCAAATCTCTTCTTTTTCGAAAATATTCCTTGAATCCTGCGACATCTTCTTCGGCCATCTCGAGCGCCGCAAGAGCCGCGAATTGCGAAACCACCGGCGCGCAGGTAACCAGCGCGTCGTGAACAGCCAGAATTTTCCCGGCCAGTTCCTGGTGCGTTGCCAGAAACGCAATTCGCCATCCCGTCATCGCGTAGGCTTTGGAAAAGGAAAAAATATAGATCAGCCTGTCCCGAATGCCGCGCAGTTCAGCGAGGGAATATAACGAAGGTTCAACCTTCGGCGCGCCGAAGGTTGAACCTTCATCCAAATAGACAAAATCCTTGTAAACCTCATCGCTTAAAATATACAAGTTGTGCTTGATAGCCAATTGCGCCAGCGCATGGAGCTGGTTGCGAGTGAAAATGGTTCCTGTCGGATTGTTCGGATTGCAAAAGAGGAAAGCTTTTGTCCTGGGAGTGATGAGTTTTTCAAATTTCTCAATATTCAGCGCCCAGCGCTTTTCTTCGTCAAGCGGAACAAAAACCGGCATCCCGCGGGCCACACGGATCGCTGGCTGGTAGGACGTGTAACTAGGATCGGGAATTAAAACCTCATCTCCCGGCTCGAGGATCGTGAGAAGCGTAGCTGTGATGGCTTCAATGGAGCCGGCCGTGGCGACGATTTCATTTTCAAAATCGAAAAATTTGTTTTCCTTTTCAAGGTTTTGGGCAATAGCTTCCCGAAATTCAAGCGTTCCCGGAGCGAGTGAATATTTGGCCACTTTTCCCCGCTCGATGGCTTCGACGGCCGCCCGCTTCACCGGCTCGGGCGTGTCGAACGAAGGCACACCTTGCGCAAGCGAAACAACTCCGGGAATGCGCGACGCCCGGAGTTCCATTTCTTTTATGGGGGATAGATTGATTTCTTTTTCCTTAGTCATTCAGTTGACTAAAACATATAAAAACTTTATATTATTTGCGGCTAGCAGTCAATCGCGAAAATCTTCGAAAATTTGACACGCTTTTTCCTTCGTGGCAGTATTATAGTATAGAAATCAAACAAATCTATGCGAAAAATTAACCTAAAAAATGTAGTCTGGAAAGAGGGTAAATACTATGTTGCCCAGTGCTTGAATGTGGATGTTTCCAGCTTTGGAAAAACCAAAAAAGAGGCTCTGGCCGCTTTAGACGAGGCGTTGGAATTGTATTTTGAAGATATAAAAGTTCCGAAAATATCCAAAATTGAAAAACCGGAGCTTGTGAGTCTTTCATTCCGTTATGCCTAAGCTGTATTCGTCCTCGCAAATCATCAAGGTCCTTCAGAAAAAGGGCTTTGTTTATGTCTCTCAAAAAGGCAGCCACGCCAAATTCAGAAAAACCGGCAACCCAATATTGACCGTAATCGTTCCAGCCGGCAAAAAAGAAATACCATTTGGAACTTTTAAGTCTATATTACGCCAAGCTGGATTAGCTGAAGATAATTTCAAGTAAAAACCGCACCGACCGATAACATACATAAAAAAACAACTCCGGGAATGCGCGACGCCCGGAGTTCCATTTCTTTTATGGGGGAAAGATTGATTTTCTTATTATTATTCATCAAAAAAAGACTGTAACTATTTTCGAATTAATTTTTCTATCAATTATTTGTTCTTAAAGGTAAAAAAGAATCGTAACGCTTTTTTAATCGTTCGTAAGCTAGAGCTATTTCTTCCATTTCTTGATCGCATTCTCTTAACCGCCTTTCAAACTCTTCCTGGCTAATCTCCTTCTTTTCATAAGAGGCCATTAAGTCATCCATTCTTTGAACTACTACCTCTTCAAGCGCTTTGATTTCTATCATGCATTCTCTTAAAGTCATCGACTGGATTCTTGCATCTCTATCCGGTTGCTTAAGTTTTTCAATTTCTCGATCAAATTGTTTTCCACCGCCTTCGGGATTATCAATGCCCATATATTTATTTCCTCTTTATTATTTCCATATTTCCCGGCATCCGTTGGCGAAGAATCTCCGGGATCACGACCGAGCCGTCGGCTTGTTGGCAATTTTCAATTATTGCAATCAAAGCCCGGGAAGTAGCGATGGCTGTCCCGTTGAGCATATGCAGAAATTGTTTCTTGCCGTCGGCCCGTTTCACTTTTATATTCAATCTTCGTGCCTGATAGTCAGTCGTGTCGGAGGTGGAGGTTACTTCTCCACAATCGTTTCGGCTCGTCATCCAGGCTTCGAGGTCGTATTTTCGGTAAGCCGGCCCGCCCAAATCCCCCGTGCAAATATCCACCACCCGAAAGGGAATTCCCAGCCCTTCAAAAATTTTCACTTCCATATCTTTGAAAAACTTGTGCATTTCTTCTGATTTTTCCGGCAAAGTATAGGCGAACATTTCCACTTTGGCGAATTGATGCACCCGGAAAAGTCCGGCACTGTGCCGGCCGTAGCTTCCGGCCTCGGTGCGAAAGCAGTGCGAAAGTGCTACATACTTCAGAGGCAGTTTCTCTTCATCAATTATTTCTCCGGCGTGATACCCGCCCATAGTTATTTCTGCCGTCCCGATAAGACTCAAATCTGTGTTCTCAACGGAGTAAACTTGCGTCTCCTTCCCGCGGGGAGCAAAACCTATTCCTTCCAAAATTTCATCTTTAGCCAGATCCGGCGTCACAAACGGAGTAAATCCCTCTTTGAGGCACATATCCAGCGCGTAATTCACAAGCGCCTGTTCCAAAAAAACCGCTTCGTTTTTGAGAAAATAGAACTTTGTCCCGGCCACTTTCGCTCCCCGCTCGAAATCAACAAGGTCCAGATCTTTCATCAGCTCCTCGTGTCCCTTCGGCGTAAACGTAAATTTTGGCGGCTCGCCATATCGTTCGATTTCTTTGTTCTCGCTATCGTCTTTTCCGACCGGCGCGTCGGGATGGGACATATTGGGAATTTTAATTAAAAGACTTCTATATTCTCTTTCAATTTCGTCAAATTTATTTTCCAGTTTTTCCGCTTCTCTTTTAATTTCTTTTCCCTTTTTGATAATTTCTTCCTTCTCTGTAGGTTCCATCATTAATTTCATATTCAACTTGCTTTTTTCTCTGTTCATAAATGCGATATCCGTCAAATACTTTCTTCTTTTTTCATCCAAACCTAAAAACCTGTCAATATCGCAGCGGATATTGCGCAGCTGGCAATTTTTCTTCACGGCTTCTTTGTTTTCGCGAATGAATCTTATATCCAACATAATTTTAGCGAGCGAAAAGTTTAGCTTTCAAAATATCGCGCTCTGGCCTGCGGAGCAGGCCAGGTTAGCCTATTGAGAAAGCAAACTTTTCACGAGCTTTATCATTTTATCACCTCTTCCAACCTTTTTTCAAGAAATTTTTTGTCCAAAACGCTCAAGAACCAGCCGACTTTCGGACCATGGTTTTTGCCAAGAAAACTCAAATAAATGGCCGAAAAAAGCTCTCTTGGCTTAATTCCCATTTCTCTTTTTATATCGTGAATTTCAGTGTGCAGTTCCTGTCCGTCAAGCTCATCTCGCGATTTGATATATTCCAAAATTTTCGAGAGTCCTTCTTTTTGTCGGGGGGAAAAATTCTTAGCCGCCTGCGGGACCTTGCTTTCCTGAAGTTCGTATTTGTAATCCTCCGGCGCGTATTTTGAGAGCCACGCCCGCGCGTATTTGGCGCGGTAATCCACTTCTTCCTTATCTTCCCCCGTAAGCGCGGAGCCTTTCATTTTTTCCACTTCTTCATAGATATCCATGTGCGGCATTTGCACCAAAAAAGAAAGCATAGAAAATCTGGGAAGGAACCTTGCCTTCAATTTTTCTTCGCGGCTGGCATGGCTGGTCTTGAAAATCCTGGAATAATCATTTTCCTCGCCCGCAAAATATGCTTCGGCCATTTTATCATAAGTGTCATAAAGAATCGGAATCGTATCCCCGTCCGGAATAAAATCAATCACTCGCCTGGGATCTTTTCCTAAAAGCAAAAGTCTCAAAAGTTCCGGCGGAAGAAGATCAGCGATTTCCCGCGAAGACGAACCGGCGCCTCTCGAAGACGACATTTTCTTCCCGCCGATCTGGAAAAATTCGTAGGGAAAATTGAATGGCGGCTCGCAATTGAATACTTCTTTACATATCGCATTCGCTATATCGCGGGATCCACCCCGCGTGGAATGATCTTTTCCCGCGCCTTCAACATCAACTTTCAAAATTTTGAACTTGGCCGCCCATTCCACTTTCCAAGGAAGCTTGGCATTGCCGTTGAAAGGAGAATTTTTTCCTTTGTATCCGCAGCCCTGCGCCCAGGAAACGGCATCGGGGACACACTCATATTCTACTTTCTCGCCGTCAAAACTGTAAGCCCGGGTGGTGCTGATTTTTCCGCATTTTTCGCAAATCATCTGCACGGGAAGCCATTGGCTTTCTTTTTGTGAACCAGAAACCTTTTTATAGATTTCCCGGATTTTATCGGCATTTTCTATAGCAATCCTTATTGCTTCGTTATACCTCCCCTGTTTATATGAATCGCTCGCACGATAGAACTCGGGTCTGAACCCAGTCTCTCTAATAACTTCGATAAATTCCCCTCCAAAATATTCGGCATAATTTTTTGCCTTGCCGTCCGGGGATGGAATATTGCAAAGCGGCATACCCATATAAAGTTTAAATTTTTTTCTGTCGAGATACGCCGGCAGTCCGTCCATTTGATCAAAATCATTTATTTCATAAAGAAATTTATTCTTTATCCCTGCCTCCATTAAAATCTCCGAAATAATTCCGTGTATCGCCACTCCGCGAAGAGAGCCGATATGCACCCGGCCGGAAGCCGTTTTTTCATCACGAACAACGAGCGGCTGGCCGCTTTTAATTTTTTTCTTATATTCTTTTTTGATTCGCCCGACCAATTCGTCTGCCCAGAACATAGGAGTGTGAATACCTGATATTTAGCATTATAATACTATCTTTTTCCCCATAAAAAAACAACCCGGCAGTAGAAATTTGACTCGACTTCATCGATATCGGCCAAAGGCCAGTCAAATCTTCACTACCGGGTAACCCCGCAACCAAAAATCTGCAGATATTAAACCCTGCAGACTTTATGAACACTTTATAAACTTTATGGACTTTATAACTTTACAGACCCGAGCCTATTTCACCTCCACAATCTTATATTCTTTCTCCCCGCTTGGCGTCTGAACCATCATTTTTTCTCCTGCTTTTTTTCCCAAAAGAGCTTTCCCGAGTGGAGATTCATTGGATACTTTTCCACTCAAAGGATCGGCCTCGTTTGAGCCGACAATGTCGAAAATCTGTTCTTCGCCGTTGAATTTCACGACTACCTTGGAGCCCATCTGAACAACTTTGCTTTTTTTATCAAAATTGGAAACCTGCGAGGTGCGAATGATGGTCTCCAGCTCCATAATCCGCCTTTCGTTGTCAGCTTGCTGGCGCTTGGCTTCTGTGTATTCAGCGTTTTCAGAGAGATCGCCCTGCTCCTTGGCTTCCTTGATGATTTCTGCTATTCTCTGCCTCATTTCACGTTTGCGTATTTCGAGTTCCTCTTCCAGCTTTTTGAAGCCCTCGGGAGTAAGAAGTCTGGTCATAAATCAAAATTTATAAATTATACAAAAAGCACTCGTTAATGAGCACTGATTAATTATAGACTTTCCACAATCAAGATGATAGTCAAAAATATAAAAGCTGTCAACCCCGTTAGAAACTCTTGCAAGGTATATTTCCAACAGGGTCAACTATCGGGAAAAATACCAATTCAAAACCTCCTTTGTCACCGGCACCGCCGTGGAATGCCCTTCTCCTCCCCCTTCCACCAAAACCGCCATCGCAATTTGGGGATTGTTGTAGGGTGCAAAAGAAACAAACCAACCGTGAGTTTTTCCTTCTTCCCCAAACTGGGCCGTTCCCGTTTTTCCGGCTACCGCCACTCTGAGATCATTGAGCTCGCGGGCCGAACCGGAGGTTACCGCCTGTCGCATTCCCTCCCTCACGACCTCGATATTAGCAGGGCTGACAAAATTACGGGCGAGAATCTTCGGCTCAACTTTTTTCTCGCTTCCATCCGGACCTTTTATTGATCTAACTACATGGGGCTGCCAAACTATTCCCCCGTTAGCAATAGCCGTCGTGTAATTGGCCAGTTGCAAAGGCGTTGCCGTGACAAACCCCTGTCCAATGGCGCAGTGGTAATCATCGCCGACATACCAGCGCTCTCCAAATTTTTGTTCTTTCCAGGCTTTGTCCGGAAAAAGACCAGCCACCTCCCCAGGAAGATCAATGCCCGTCAATTGCCCCAGCCCAAAAAAATTCGCGTACTTTTTCATTCGATCCATACCCAATCCCGGAATATCTCCCCACCCGCCGCCGACCGAGTAGAAAAAAACATCGCAGCTTTCAGCGATAGCTTTTTGAACATCCGTCACGCCGTGCGTCTTCCAGTCAGGAAAATTGTAACTCCCGATGCGAATCCCGCCGTGGCAGTCCACTGAAGTTCTAGGATTAATCGTTTTCTCCTCCAGCGCCGCCGCCGCGACCAGAGGCTTCACGGTCGATCCCGGAGGATACTCGCCGGAGATGGCCCGATTGAACATCGGCTTGCTTTCGTCGTTCAAAAGATCTTGATAATCCCCGCTTGATATTCCACGAGCAAAAAGATTATTGTCGTAGCTTGGAATGTCCACTAGCGCCAAAACTTCGCCGTTTCTCGGATCAACGGCCACCGCCGCGGCCGTTTTTGTTTTCGTCGTTTCTGTCATCGCCTTGAGGCTGTCGTAAATTTTTCTTTGCAGATCGGCATCAATGCCCAGTTCCAGGTCCGCCCCATTTTCCGGCAGTTCGACTCCCAAGTCTTTTTTTATGTTCCCTGAAGAGTCAACTTCCACTCTTTGTTTCCCGTTTTTTCCGCGAAGATATTTTTCATAGCTCACTTCAAGACCGGTTTTTCCAATGTAGTCAGTCATAAGATACTGCGGATTTTTCTTCAGCTCATCGAGGGTAATCTTCCCACAATAGCCCATCAGGGGAGAAAAATATTCACCCCATTTATAATCTCTCACTGCCGTTTTATTCAATTGAAAGCCAGTTAGACGCGATTTTTTCTCAGAAAAAACAAGAGCTTCCTCCTGACTGATATTTTCTTTTATGAGAATCGGATTCAGCGAATCAAACTTTTGGGACTCAACAAGCGGCTTGAGGCTCTGGTCGTTCAGGCTGAAAATATTGGCAATTTCCTTTTCTTCTCCTTCCCTTTCCTTGAAATCTTTCGGCAAATCAGCCGGAATGGCAACGATATCAAAGCTGGGAGTGTTCGCTACGAGCTCTTGCCCATTCCTGTCATATATAATTCCGCGCGGCGCTTCAATCGAAATATATCTTACCCGATTCTCTCTTGCCATCTGGGAATAGTAGTCATTTCTCGCCACTTGCAGATAAAAAACTCTCAAAGCCAGAACAGCTATTCCCGCTAGCATCAAATAGCGGAAAAAAAGAAGCCCCTTTTCTGGAATCGGCTTTCGAAGCGCCCCGGTTTCCTCGCCGCTTTCGGGCATCGGGGAGACTTCTTCTATCTCCAAACTTCTAGCTTGACGCCTTTTGTTGAAATATTTTTGGAAAATCATTAGTTTGCAATTTTTTGAGGATAAAGTAAATAAGAAAACCGCTCAAAACCGTATAAGCACTTTTCATTAAATAATCGAAATCAATTTTAACCGGGGAATAAGTAAGTTGGCTATTATTCAGAAAATGCTTTTCAATGCTTGAAAGTCCAATACTTGCCCAATCAAAAATAAAAAGAGAAAGAACGAGAATAACGGCTAAAGACAAAAGAAACAACGACTGCCCAGACCTTATGTTGGCCACGGAATTTAGCTTGTCAATTCCGAGAGCGATCAGAACTAAAAGCAATGGGGTTGACCCCATGGGCCACCCGGTGCCGGCATCAAGCAAAAATCCGCTAAAAATTACCCAACCTAAATATCTTTCAAATCCCTGGAAAATGACAAGCGAGATTACCAGTGCCAGGGCAAGATTCGGCATTCGCGCGGGGCTCAAAAAAGAACCCAAAGCGGAAAGCTGGATGAGAACAACAATAGAGACCAAAATGAAAAGATTGAAGTTTTTCATTAGCTTCAGAAGTTCTTTATTGTAAAAACTACCCGCAAATCCGAAAAATCGACCGGGCTAAAAATCGTTGCTTGTTGGAATAATTTGTCCGGTGACTGCTCAACCGTGCCAATTTTTCCCACCAGTAACCCTCTGGGAAACTCTTTTCCCAGCCCGGAGGTGATCACTTTATCTCCTTCCTTTACAACGTCAGCTTGGGAAATCATGTCTAGTATGAGACTCAAGCCGAAGGTTCCCCTCACTATTCCCCTGGCACCTGATTCAATCACTTCCGCGTTCACGGCGCTCCCCTGGTCGGTGATCAGAGAAATCCTGGAAGTATTCGGAAATACTTCGGACACTTTTCCAATCAAAACGCTATCAGAAACAATGACCGGCATATTCTCGCTGATACCGCTGTCTTTTCCTTTGTCAATCAGAAAACGATTTCCCTGACTTTCGGGATCCTGGGCAATGATAAAACTGGCCTCGAGATCATATTTTCCCCTAGGCGCCAGATTCACTTCCCGGCGAAGAATCTCATTTTCCTTTTCGGCATCTTCGAGTCGCACGTTTTCCGCCAAAAGTTCCTGATTCTGTTTGGTCAGCTCTTCGTTTTCTCTTTTTAGGTCTCCGATTGACCCCAAAAAATCAAAAAACCCCGCCACGCCCCCCGAAAAAATTCGAAAAGTTTTGAAAAACGGGCTGGTGATAACCAGCATAAATCCCTTTACCGGATTATCCGCCCCGCGGGAAGATATGAAGATCACAGCAACCAGCAGAGCTACGGTAAAAATAAATTTCCAGGTTTTCTTCAAGAAAGAAATTTTCACTGAAACGTATTAAGACTAATTAAAAATAGTCCGTCCCGACATAACGTCGGGACACCAAAACTTTTCATTTTTCATTTTTAATTTTTAATTTAAAATGATACCTTATCGTACTGCGTCTCTGCCAGCACGTCTTTGAGTTCCTCAAGGTGCTCTAGAATTATTCCCGTTCCGCGAGCCACCGCCGTCAAGGGATCATCCACCACCCGCACGGGCATATCGGACTGTTCAGAGACAAGTTTGTCAATACCCCTGATCAAGCTTCCCCCGCCGACTAGGATGATTCCTCTCTGCATTATATCGGAAAGAAGTTCCGGGGGAGTTTCTTCAATGGTGGATTTGATGTTGTTAATAATTATTTTTATCGAACGGAAAATAGCTTCGCGAATCTGGGCGTCATTCACAACCACTTCCTTGGGAAGACCGGTCACCAGGTCTCTGCCGCGCATCGGCATCTCGAGCGTCTCATTGAGCTCGTAGGCACTCCCGATGGCAATTTTGATATCCTCGGCCGTTTTTTCACCAAGTAGCAGATTGAACTCGTCGCGGGCATAACGAATGATATCCTCGTTCATCTCGTCCCCGGCGATACGAAGACTGCGGCAAACGACCACCCCACCCAGCGATATCACCGCAATTTCTGTCGTCCCGCCCCCGATATCCACAACCATATTCCCTGAAGCTTCTTGCACCGGCAGTCGCGCCCCAATGGCCGCCGCCATCGGCTCATCCACGAGATAAGCCCGGCGCGCTCCGGCGTTCACCGCCGCGTCCACCACGGCTCGTTTTTCCACTTCCGTCACGCCGGAAGGAATCCCGATTACCACCTGCGGGCGGGGAAGAAGAGTAAAGCTTTCCTTGTGAACTTTTTCGATGAAATAGCGGAGCATCTGCTCTGTTACCTCGAAATCAGAAACGACCCCGTCCACGAGAGGGCGCGTGGCGATGATATGAGAGGGAGTTTTCCCGACCATTTTTTTGGCTTCCGCCCCGATGGCCAGAATTTGTCCCGTTTTCCGGTTGACCGCTACCACGGACGGCTCGTTGATGACAATTCCCCGCCCCTCGACATAAACAAGAGTATTGGCCGTTCCCAAATCAATCCCAATGTCTTTTGAAAATTTCCCAAAAATTTTTGAAAGCATTTGTAAAATCTAAAAGCGAAAAGCTAAAAATGAAAAACAGCGTTTAAAAGCTTTAAACCTTCAATCAAAAAAGCTTTCAGCTTTTAGCTGTTGTTTTTAGATTTTCGTTTTTAGTTTTTAGTTTTCTGTATTATTCTACAAAAGAAAAAAGGGTGTGTCAAAACAAACCCGTTAATTTGCAAACTCGTTAATAAACCAATAAAACAATCAAAACAAATCTTTTACTTTCTCCGCCAGATCAAACTTCATTATATCCCTAAAAGTGACAAGGATCATAAGCGTTATTAAAAGAGCAAAGCCAAAATTATGCGCCCGTTGTTCAAATTTTTGACTCACCGGCGAGCCTTTGAATTTCTCAATTAGTATAAAGAGAACCCGTCCCCCGTCAAGAGCCGGGATGGGAAGAATATTTATGATGGCTAGATTGACGGAAAGCACTGCTGTGAAGCGTAGAAGATAATCAAAACCGAGCCGGGCCACTTGTCCAGTGAGCACCGCAATTCCCACCGGTCCGGAAACATCCAGCTCTATCGGCTGGCCGATAATCAGCCGCCAAAGCATCACAAAGAGAAACGCAACAAACGTAATTGTAATGTTGAAAGTATATTCAATCCCCTTCCAAATCGCCTGATACCACGGATAACGCACCTCTGCGGTTTTAGCAAGCGCGACTCCAAGTGGTCCCTCGCCTTCGGGATATTCGGCCCGCGGCATTCCAGTAAGTTTCAACTCTTCCTTGCCCCGCCGGATCAGCAAATCCACCTCACGCCCCTGATTAACTCTCGCGAAATTTTGCACATCTTCAACTGAAAAAAACTTCGCCAAATTCCCGTCAGGGCCAACGGCCCCAAAAATTTCATCTCCCGTCCGAAATCCCATCGTCTCCGCCGGAGTATTTTTCCCGACTTCCACAATTTGAATCTTCTCACTTCTCACGCTCCCACCTCTCACTTCTTCAGCTAACTGCGGTACACCCTTCCAGAATCCGACCGAGAACAGCACAGCCGCTAGCAGAAAATTCATCGCCACTCCCGCGACAAGAATTCTTATTCGTGTAAACGGACTTTTCGAAGCAAAACTTTTTGGATTTTCTCTTTCCTTGCCCGCCGAAGTCCCGCCGGGCGGGACGTAGGAGGGTTCCCCGTCTTCGCCCGTAATTTTCACGAATCCTCCCAATGGAATCCAGTTTATGGAATAAATTGTCCCTCTTCGCTTGATGCCAAAAATTCTGGGTGGAAAACCAAAGCCGAATTCCTCAACCGTCACACCATTGCGGCGCGCAATCAAAAAATGCCCCAGTTCGTGGACAAAGACGAGAAGGCCCAGAATAAGGATAAAAATGATTACTGTGAGCATTCGCGGGCTTGAACTAAAATCTAAAAGCGAAAAACTAAAAACAACAGCTAAAAGCTAAAAGTTTTTCGTTTTTAGTTGTTGTTTTTACATTTTAGCTTTTCGCTTTTAGATTATACTAGATTTCCATTATTTCTTTCTCTTTTCTCCCTCTAATTTCCTCAATCTCTCTGTTATACTCATCCACCAATTTCTGTAATTGCTCTTTTCCTCTGAATTTATCATCTTCCCCCAACTTCCCGGATTTTACCTGTTCCTGAAGCTCATCCCAGGCGGCTTCGCGCGCCTGCCTCACTGATACGCGCGCGGCCTCGGCGTACTTTCCCAGGACTTTAACCAAATCCGTCCGCCGTTCTTCGTTCAGCTGCGGGATGGCGATCCGAATCACTTGCCCGTCATTGGTTGGATTGAGCCCCAATCCCGCTTCGCTGATCGCCTTTTCAATATCAATTAAGTTATCCTTATTCCACGGCTGAATCACGATCAAACGCGGTTCGGGAATGGTAATGCTGGCCACCTGCTTGAGCGGGCTTTTCCCGCCGTAATAATCCACCGGCAAATTCTCCACCATCGAGGGATTGGCTCTTCCCGTACGCAATTTCCCTATTTCTTCTTCGAGCCGCTCAAGGGCTTTTTCCATTTCCGGCTTGGCCTTGGAAATAATTTGTTCTAACATAAAAATTTGTAAAAATAATTAATCGCCCACAGGGCGACACCAAAATTTTTAATTTTTCACTTTTAATTTTTAATTTAGCGTTAACGCTTGTTTAGCCCCACATAAATAACTCCCGGATTTTGCGGATCATATTTGATAACCTCAAGAACACGGTTGCCTTCCGATTGAACAGGAAGCCAGTTTACTCCTCCGTCGTTCGATTTGTAGAAGGTTTGAGCAGCCGTACAGACTATTTCATCAGAATTTGTTGGATTAATATCAATTGATCTTACATCAAACTCTCCAGTTTTGTTGAGGGTTTTGACTACTTCCCAATTTTCACCCTTGTCCTTGCTGCGAAGCAGCCCATCCGACGTCCCGATATAAACCCAACCGGCTCTGGCGGGATCCGTCTTGATTGAGACTGGATCCTGCAAACTTTGCCCCATTTCATAAACGTCAGCCAGCTTTGCCTTTTGTTTCAACTCTTCAAAACTTACCCCTCCGTCTGTAGTGCGCAAAACACCGCTCTGGAACAGAACAAAATAAATTGTGCTCACGTCAAAATTATCGTAAGCGATTTTATAAACCGCTTTTTTCTCTTTGGTCCAAAAGACGCTTTTCCAGGTTTGCCCGCCATCTGCGGAGGAAAGGATTTGTCCCTGGTCCGTTCCGGCGAAGATATTTTGAGAATTTTGAGGATCAAGCGCCAAGCTCAATACCAACGATCCGTCCGCCGGCTCTGTATAAATTTCTTTCCAAGTCCCTCCCCCATCGGACGATTTCATTATTTTTCCCCTGCTTCCCAAAACGGCCGTTGCATAAATAACTTGGGAATCGAACCGGTCCACGGCCATCGAGTATACTTTGACCGGCGTAACATCGGCTACCTTGAGTTGTTTCCACAATTCTCCACCATCCTCGGATTTGAAAATCCCGCTGGCCTTGGTTCCGAGATACACTTCGCGGCTGTTTTGGGGATTCACAACCAAACTTAAAACGTCAACTGCGTCAATTGTTTGGTTGTTTTCAGCCTTATTTTTGGGAGAAAATGTCTTCCCTCCGTCATCGGAGCGATAAACCCCCCCGTCATTTCCGCTTCCCAACGAGCAGGCGGAGAGAAAAAGGGCAGGCATTAATAATAAAAAGGCTTTTCTCATGTCTTAAATATTATCATAGAACACCTATCTACTCAAATTCCCAATTCCTAATTTCTAATCAAACCTCAATGGCAAAATATCCAATTTCTAAATTTTGGGACTTGGTATTTAGGATTTTATTAGGTCAATTAGACATTAGAAATTCAACATCAGCTTTTCCCCCACCGCCCTCGGACTGGCATTTGTTCGCTCCAGCCGATTGATGGCTTCCCTTATTTTGTCCGCCAAGTCCGCGATCTTCCTGGTTTTGGCATCCGTCTCATTTTGAGAAACCAATTTGCGCAAACTCCCTGCTATTATCATTTCCCAATCCTTGAGGATAGCGAGCATTTCATTTTTGTCCTTGGAAATTTTCTCGATGCGATCAAACTTCTCAAAAATTTCTTCTCTAAAAATTTTTTTGAGTATCTCTCGATTTTCTTCCTTCCAGCCAGGGAGTTCCGTCTCGGCAAATCTCAAAATTGCGCAACGCGAAGCGATGGTCGGCAAAACCGATTCCGTGTCAGCGGCAAGAAGAACAAAGAAAAGGCTGACCGTCGGTTCCTCAAGAACTTTCAAAATGGCGTTTGAGGCTTCGGCGTTCATTTTTTGAGCTCTCTTTATGATGCAAAATTTTCGCTCCAGCTCATACGGAAAAAACTTGAGTCTCCCTTGCGCTGCGCGAATCTGCTCAATGACGATTTCTTTCTCACGAATTCTCCCCTTTTTATCCTCAACAACTTCCGGCTCAATCACGACAATATCCGGATGCACATTTTCCTTGACTTTTCTCAAGAATTCTTTATTTCCTGTTCTGCCTGCTAATTTTGAAATGAAATAAATCGCCGCTTTCTCCTTGGCAGTCTCATTTGGCCCGGAAAACAAATAAGAATTCGGTCTCTTGGGCGAATTTGCCAGACGATCGAGATAAGTTCTGACTTTGGAATTCATCATAATACAAATATGCAAATCTTACGCAAATACTCGAATATGCAAATTATTCTTTTGCGTTAGGGTTGATTATCCTTTTCGGCACTAGATATCTCTGATGAAAATTTACTATTATTCCAAGTTTTAGGTCGAAAGCCTTAAGATAGCGCTGAATTTGATAATATTCTTCCCTGCCAACGAACCTCCTTGCTTTCACTTCAATTAAAATTTTGTCATCAACTGTAAAATCAATTCTATTGCTGCTATTCTTAAGAAGAACGCTATTGTTCTTCGGACTGATCTCCCTTTTGTATGGTATCTTCTCTTTCTTTAGTGTATTTTCGATTGCATCGCAATATTGATTTTCCCTGCAATAACTTCCCAGCTCATTATGGACTCGAAAGAAAATACCATTAAGCCGATAGGAAAGTTCCGGATAAATAACGTTTTCTAATCTCTTTCTTTGTATTCGCATATTTGTGTATTTGTATTCATTCGCGTATTTGTATTACATTTCCAATCTCCTTCCTAAAATTCTCCACGAATTTTTCTTTTGAAAATTTTTCCGCCTGTTCGCGAATTTTTTCCGAATCATACTCTCTCTCTTTCTCCGCGAATCGGCGAATAGCATCGGCCATCACTTCAACCGTCGGCTCGTTGAAAAACTCACCCGTTACACCTTCGATAATTGTTTCCGTCGCTCCGCCTCTCCGCAGAGCAATCACCGGTTTTCCGAAACTCATCGCTTCTACCGGTGCAATTCCGAAATCATCTTCTCCGGGGAAAAGAAAAGTGCGACACCCGGCATAGTATTCTTTTATTTTTCTGTCCGGCAGGAACCCTAAAAATTTTGTTTTGGGTCCGGCTACGGATTTGAGATATTCCACGTATTTCGGCATACCCTCCCCGACTACTACCAATGGCAGGTTCAATTTGTTCATTGTTTCCACCGCTACTTCGATTTTCTTGTAGGGAGAAAGGCGGGAGACAATGAGAAAATAATCGTTCGTAGGGGTCGGACCGCCTACCCCACTAGACTGCGGTCCGACCCCTACGGCTTCGGTATCCACCGGCGGATAGACAATCGCACTTTCCCGCCCATAATATTTTTTTATCCGCGCCGCGGTCGTCTTTGAATTAGCGATGAAAAAATCCGGCCGATCCGCCGCCACCCTGTCCCAAGTGCGTATATAATTAAGAAGCAACCGCACCAGTAATTTCCTTTTTTCTCCCAGCTCCTGTTCGGCCAGATATTTTTCATTCCAATCCCAAGCGTAGCGCATCGGGCTGTGGCAATAGCAAACGTGAATCGTTTTTGGTTTCACAATCACACCTTTGGCAAACGCGCTCGATGAAGAAATCACTAAATCGAAGTCCCGCAGATTGAAAGTTTCCGGAGCCGTGGGCATAAACGGCAAAAGCCACTTGTGCTTTCTCTTCAAAAATTTGGGAAATCTCTGCAAAAATGACGGCCGAATATCAGCGTCGGAAAATTTCCCCCGCATTTTCGCCGGGTCATAAAGTAAAGTATAAATCGGCGCTTCGGGAAAAATCTCATGAATCGCCTCCAAAACCCTCTCCGCCCCGCCGTACTGGTTTAGAAAATCGTGAACAAGAGCGACCTTCAGATTTGAAAATTCCTTTTCCATAAAATACACTTTCAATTACCGCCTCCACCGGAATTACGTAATTGTTTTATAGAACAATATTCTCATATTCTCAAGAATGTTGGAATGTTGTGGAGTTGCGGAATGTTGTTTTTGTTTGCTGCCATGTTTTTCAATTTTCAGCAAATCCCAATCCCTTTCTCTTATATATTGGTTCCTAATTTGGTTTCATCCGATGCGCCTTCATTTCTGATAACAATATCCGCAAGCACTCTTTTTTTATCTGGCGCAAAAGGTACGTCCGGCCTGTATATCCCAACCCATAAGTCGACTCCTTTTATATGACAGCTGATTTTTTCAAGGGCTCTTGCAACCACCCCATTGTAATATTTTCTGTTATCTCCGAAGTCATCGGTTTCAGTTTCGCCCCAAGCCATCTGCTCAAAAATAAGTGCTGTTCTTTCTGGAATTTTTTTAAGTTCTGCCACTTCTTTCGCACCATAAAAGACCCGAGAACTTATGCCTTTCTCTTCAAGTAACTTGGACATTAGTTTCTTTGAAAATTCTGTCTTCCCGACATTCACTCCGGATGCATTGCAGGCTACGACGGCATAAGGCTGTTTGTTCAAAATCTCGGTTATTCTCTCAAAAACTTTCGCAACGCCTTCTTCGAAGGAATATTCAGGAATCACTTTATTTTCAACCCCTCCTAATTCTCCAATTTCTTCAAATTTTGGCATATTACAACTATTTCTTAATTTTCAGCAAATCCCAACCCCGTGTTGTTACGTAACTAATTACGTAATTTACCAATTCAGCAAAATTATACGGCCGTATGATTTTGCTAATTTTGATTATTTATTTTGAAAAATACTTTTTGAGGGTGGCTTCATTGTCTATTCTTTCAGCCGTGACTATCCGGACGTACGGCCGGGCGGAATAAATTTCGACTAGTTTGGAAATAGGTTTTTCAAAAGGATATGGGGACACAAAAACGCTGTGCTGGAGCTTCAAAAACTTGAGGTTTCGCAAATGTTCTCTTAAAATATCGCGGAAAATCCGGTCTTTTTCCGGAACATCAAAAAGGACCAATCTCCATTTTCCATCCCAGCGCTTGGGTTTTTTGAAATTTATGGAATTTCCGAGCAAGTCAAGAATCTTTGCCTCGCGTTTCCCTCTCGCGGTCAGAACCAGCTTAAAAGAACTATTTGGTAGTCTTTTTTCCTCGAGCAATTTTTCTTTTGAAAGACGGCGAATCGACCGAGTAAAAGCCTGTTGGTTTACTTTTCTCCATTCACTTCTCAAGAGACGAAGATTTCTGTAGTATTGACGGGGATCGGAAGAAAATCCCAGCGCAACGCCTCCCAAAAGCGCCAGAAGAATTTTTCTCTTTACCGGCCCTATCTTATACATATCCGTCATATTAGCATAATTCCACGGCCGTATCAAAATGCTAAGTTAATAGAATAGGGAATGATTGGATTGAAAATGTAGAAAAATTATACGGCCGTGGTAAAATGCTGAATTCCCAGCCCCGCGGGGTTACGTGATTAATTACGCAACAAAATACTTATTTCCTTCGCGCATTTTTCCCACGAAAACCTCTTTACATTCTCCAGCCCTTTTTCTATTATATCATTTTTATAACTTTCTTCGGAAATCAGTTTGTGGACCGCTTCGGCGATTGCGTTTGTGTCTTTCGGATCGACCAAAACTGCGCTATCCCCTGCAATTTCAGGCATTGAAGAAACGTCCGATGTTACCACCGGTGTCCCGACGCTTTGAGCCTCCAAAATCGGCAACCCGAATCCCTCATAAAATGTCGGAAACAAAAACACATCCGCTTCTTTCATCAATTCAAATTTTTCCTCATCACTAACATAACCTGTCAAAATAATATCCTCTTTATACTTACTACTTACTAATTTATACTTTATACTTTCCTCCCCATACCCAAACTTCCCCGCCAAAACCAATTTGTGCAGCAAATTGTATTTCTCTTTCAAGATCTCAAAAGCTTCAATTATTCCACAAATATTTTTTCGTTCTTCGAGACGACCAACGAATAAGAGGTATTTGGTATTTGGTATTTGCCCGCCTGCCGGCGAGGCAGGGTATTTGGTATTTTTTTGGATATTGGATATTGCCTGCCTGCCGGCGAGGCAGGGATATTGGATATTATAATCGCCGTAACCCTCGTGAACAACTTTTATTTTACTGTCTGGAACACTATAAATTTTATTCAAATCCCGTTTCGTGTTCTCGCTCACCGCGATTATCTTTTTCGCCCACCGACAGGAATTCTTGATCACCCAGCGCATATAAATTCTTTGCCAAGAAGAATAAGCCTTCGGGCAGAATTCGTATTCAAGGCCATGGATTGTGACAATTGTATTCTTTGGATGCACAAACGGCACAGTGTGAGCTGGGACAAATAAAACATCAACCGGATGAAACAGCATCTCAAGCGATAGCCGGACTTGTGTCCAAAAAATCGGCGCGCGGATAAATTTTCGCTGCCAGTTTTTGGGCAATTCAAAGTCCGGCGCGATGTTAATCGCCGGATTGCAATACAAAATCACCTGCTCCTTTCCCAACCCGTTTCGCAGATGCTTGATGACCTGATAAGAATACTCTTCGATTCCGGTTTTGTTTTTTACGAATGCTCGAGAAGCATCAATCCCTATAATCATATGCAACAGCGAGCGAAAAATTGGAGTTTAGAGAGTATCGCGTTCTGCTCCGACGTCACGTCGAAGCAGGTTAGCCTACTCGAAAAATTCCAATTTTTCGCGAGTAAACATCACTTACTCATCATTATCGTCCTCTTGTACATTTCCAAATTTTCAAGCGCGATGCCTGTTCCCTTGGCCACGCAATACAAAGGGTCATCTGCGACATAGCAGGGAACGCCGGTCGTCTTTGCAATCAGCTGATCAATGTGTTTTAAGAGCGCTCCTCCGCCGGAAAGAATCATTCCCTTGTCAATCACATCCGCCGCCAGCTCCGGCGGAGTTTCCTGCAAAACTTTCTTGATGGCGTTGATAATTTCCCGAAGCTCGTCTTGAATGGCCTCCGTAATTTCGTTGGCCGAAACTCGGATCGTTTTCGGCAGCCCCGCGATGAGATCCCGGCCGCGCACTTCAATATATTCATCCTTGGTCTGGGGAATAGCGCTCCCGATGGCAATTTTGATTTCTTCGGCCGTTCTTTCTCCAATCGCGAGGCCGTGTTTCTTCTTGATGAAATCGGCAATCGCCTGATCAATTTTATTTCCGCCTACCCGCACGCTATGAGCCGCCACCACCCCACCGAGTGATATTATCGCCACCTCGCTCGTCCCTCCTCCAATGTCCACGATCATATTCCCAGCGGCGCTGTTTATCGGGATTCCCGCGCCGATGGCCGCCAGAATGGGTTCTTTGACGACGTAAGCCGTTTTCGCGCCGGCCTTTATGGTCGCGTCAACTACCGCTCTTCGCTCCGTCGAGGTTACGCCAGCGGGAATGGAAACGATTACTTCCGGACGAACCAAGCGAAAGCCGCCGCTTACCTTGTTGATGAAATAGCGAAGCATTGCCTCCGTGATTCGGTAGTCTGCGATCACGCCGTCTTTCAAGGGTCTCATCGCCACAATCGCTTCCGGCGTCCGGCCAAGCATTTCCTTGGCTTCATTGCCCACGGCCAGGATTTTGTTGTCTATCATTGAAATCGCTACCACCGACGGCTCATTGATAACAATCCCCTTGCCTGGCAGAAAGACAAGGGTATTGGCGGTGCCCAAATCAATTCCGATTTTTTTGATAAACATAAATAAAAATTCCTAATATCTAATTTCTAACTGACCTAATAAAATCCCAGATTCTAAATCCCAAACTATTGGGCATTAGACATTTTCGCATTGGGATTTGATTAAAAATTAGATATTAGACATTAGAAATTTATTTTGGTATTGTTTTTATCTTTTAACCCGTTTAATTTCCGCTCCCAGTTTCTGCAGTCTCTCTTCGATTCTTTCATATCCCCTGTCAATCTGATAGATATTGCCAATTTTTGTTTTCCCTTCCGCAATCAATCCGGCCAGAACCAGCGTGATTCCCGCTCGCAAATCGGGACTGGCGATTTTGCGGCCAAAGAGCCTTGTTTTCCCGCGGACCGTGGCCCGGTGCGAGTCGTGCATCGTGATATCCGCTCCCATTAAATTCAAAATGTCCGTGAACAAGAGGCGCCCGTCAAAAATTGCGTCATGAATGAGACTTGAACCTCCGGCCTGCGTCATAAGAAGCGTGAAGGGAGGCTGAAGATCCGTCGCAAATCCCGGATATTCGTGAGTGATGATATTCACCGGTTTTAAATTTTTTGCGCCCCACACAACCAGCTCATCTCTTTTTTCCTGAAAAACAACTCCGGCTTTCTCAAGATTTACGAGCAACGCCCGGACATGATCCGGATTGCATTTTTTGATTTTTATTTTTCCGCCGGCAAGCGCCCCGAGAATAGCAAAAGTTCCCGTTTCGATCCGATCCGGAATTAACTTCAAAATTCCTCCGCCTATTCTTTTCACTCCCCTTACCTTGATGGTTGGCGTTCCTGCTCCCTTTATTCTCGCACCGCACTTCACAAGAAATTCCGCCAGCATTGGAATCTCCGGTTCCATTGCCGCATTCTCCAAAATTGTTTCTCCGTCCGCCAAAACAGCCGTCATCATCATTGTCTCCGTCCCGGTAACCGTAACTTTCGGAAAAAATATCTTCGCGCCCTCGAGTTTTTTCGCGCTTATTTTAAAATGTTCCTTTTGCCATATCACCCTTGCTCCAAATTTCCCAAAGCCATCCACGAACATATCAATGGGACGTTTGCCAATTACGCATCCGCCCGGATGATGCATCCGTACTTCGCCCATCCGCGCCAGAAGCGGACCGGCCAGAACGATGGAGGCCCGCAACTTTCTTGCCAGTTTGTCATTTAGTCTGCTTTGCCTGATTTTTTTCGCTTGAATATCGACCTTTCCGACACTGCGAACCACTTCTACTCCTAAATCTTCGACCATTTCTAAAATCCGATTTGTGTCTTCTATAAAGGGAAAATTGGTAATGGTCCATTTCTTGCGCGAAAGCAAAGCCGCCGCTACCGCCTTCAAAGCGGCGTTTTTGGCTCCCTTTACTTCGATTTCCCCGCTCAATTTTTTCCCGCCGATTATTTCAAAATAGGACATAAGTGAAGAAATTTTTAACATAGCCATTATAATCGAAAAGTCAGAGATAATCAAGAAATTCTCTACGAACTACGAACAAATACGAAAATACGAAAAATTATTTCGTAGTTCGTATTTTCGTAAAGCGAAGCGTTTTCGTAGTTCGTAAAGAAAACAAAAACCCGCCTTTCGAAAGACCTTCAAGAAGCGGGTTTATTGTCAATATTGCCAATCGGCAAAAAGTAAGGACATCTTACCTTTTAAAATTTCACCCGTTTTGTATTTATTTTTCTTTTAAAGAGCAACTTTATTTTTTCTTATTTCACATTTTTTTCTTTTAATAATTAGTAAACCCTCCCATCGCCAAGCCCAGATTATTCCTCATCGCCTCTCTTCCCGATTCGGCCGCGAAAACCTTTTGCGGCGCTATAAGAGAGGCCAATCGGCTCATTATATCGAAACTATTATTCGGCTGAAAATAATAGCTCGCGAGATTGATTTCTTTGAAAGTCTTGTTGCCGGCTTCGTCTTCTGCTTTCAACGAGATGGAAAGCCAGTTTTGCTTCGGAAAGACTTGGGTAAATTTCCCCGAACCGGAAAAAATTCTTTCCGAACCAATTCCAAGAACGCAGTTTTTTTCAGAAAATATTTCAACCATTGCTTCTCTTTGCGATTCAGCCGCAAAAAGCTGATATTCCACTTTCGGCTTGCTCGTGTCAACAATGAAATTAACGCTTGATCTGGAAGCATAAATTTCTTTTTTCCCGCCAGAAATAATTTCGCTTTCCGCTCTGAAAATATGTTTTCCTTCTTCAAGGTTAGAGATTTCTATCCTAAACCATCCTCTATCGTCAGCCGTGGATGTCGCAATCAATTTATCCTGATCAAAAAGACTGATTCTGAAGCCGGATTTTGCCCGTCCAAACACTTCGGCTGCCTTACCCGATATATCTTCGCCTGACTGGGGACTAGTTATCACGGGTTCGTTGAAAACGAAACTGTTGTTCTCTTCATCAATCGGTAAGGCTGGAATAACAATTTTTTCTTCCCCCTGTCCTTGTTTTTTGACTTCAACGTTTTCCTTCGCAGATATCAGCGCATTCTTGTCCCCGGAGCCAAACATTTGAACAACTGCGATAGTGGAATGACCATTTATAATCCCCTGTTGCATCGCTACCCCTATATCCTTATATCTTTCATTCAAGATATTAGCCCGGTGAGTCGGACTCTCAAGCCAGGCCTGATTCACTTTCTCCGCCGAGACAAAATCCATCGCCAGATTTTCGCCGGCGTAATTGTAATCATACCTTTCCTTTTCAATCCAGCTCCAAGGAGTCGCCCCGTCGGGCGCGGTGTGGGAAAAATAACCATCAGCAATCATATCTTCGGCTTTGGCCATTGCCGCCTCTTTTAATTTTTCATTCTCAACCAGCTCGCCGATTCCCTTTTCTCTTCGGTCAGCATTGGCAAGGTCGATGATTTTTTGGGCTGTAATATCGGAAGCAAACGCACAGTTTGCACCAAGCAGGATCGAAACGGCCACAAGCAAAACCAGACCGCGTAGTTTTCCCGGCTTACAATATGAGCTCACCCTATTAACCTGACTCACCCTTCTCACCCAAAATGGAAAATCTAACATTCGACTCGCGAGCTCACCCCACTCCAAAGTTATCCGCAGAGAATACAAAAAAGTGATTCACACCCGTTGAGAATCACCCTTAACCCCCTTTGTGCCTGTCCGCCGAAGCCTCGGCGCAGGCGGAGATTTTGCCCTCTAATTATATAACTTTTTGTTTCACTAGTCAACTTAAAAATCAAAAGAACTTAAGTAAAGACTTGACAAATTCAATTAGTAATTTTTGAGAATTTCCTTAAACCCGTCCGTGTAGCGAAGAACCCGATCCGAATACCAGGAATAGTTTTCCCAGTTCGCACCGGCGAGATATATTCCCGCCGCTTTTGCCCAGGCTTTGCGATCTCCCCCCGTCACCCCAGAAACCGCGCCCAGCTTCAAGCCCATTGCCACCAGCGAATCTTTTATGTCCCAAGGATTGGCCGGCCTCTCACTCGTCAGTTTTTCCACCTTGCTTTTGTACCCCATCCAGGTGCTTGGCAAAAACTGGGCCGGTCCCATAGCTCCGCCCCAGCCGCCACAGCCGTCATCCGAACCGCGATTGTAACAAGCCCGCCGCGAGACTGGTGTCCTGTCCGGATCAATCCCCAGTTCGCCGCAAATTTTTTTGAAAGTATCCCATTGGGCCGGATTCATATCCGTTTTATATCGTCCTCCACCCACATTAGTTCCCAGCCCTGATTCCACCCGCAGTACTCCCAGGAGAAATTCCGGAGCTACACTTGTCAGCCCCGAAGCATACTTAGCTGCTCGCACTGCCTCGTCAATGGCAATCGGCTCGCCCAGCGACTGGAGCATATTGAGCTCTGCCTGAAGTTTTTCCATCTTTTGCTCAAGAGCCTGCTTCTCATTTTGTATTTGTGATACCAGGATATTTTTCATTTCTTTCTCCTGCTCCAGAGATCTTTCCTGATCCTTTTGCATATAACGAAGGTTTTCCTTTTCAGCTTTTTTGTCAAGCAAGTTTCCCTTCTGCCTTTTCAATTCATTTCTTATATCAACTAGTTGATTATAAACCTCCATTGTCTGCCCTTCAAAATTCTCCAATCCCTCCACTTTTGAAAAATAATCCGAAAAGCTTTGGTTCCCGAAAACAATTTCCGACGTGACATCATCCCCTTTTTCATAAAGCTCCTGCAAAAATTTCCCAAGCATCTCCTTTTTCACCGCAACTTTTTTCTCCATTTCGTCAATCTCTGTCTGCTTTTGCGAAATATCCAAATCGAGTTCGCTGATAACCAATTCGGTCTCTTCTATTTGCAATTCTATTTTTTTGATATTGGTCTCCAGCATCCCTATATCATTTGAAATTGATTGCTCTTTTTGGCTCTTTTCAAAAATATCTTGCTGATACCCGCTTATTTGATTTCGCAAATTCTCAATCCTGCTTTTCAATTCCTCCTTCTGGCTATCCGGATTACTCTGGGCGGCAACGACAAAACAGCAGGCAAAAAATAAAGAGGCAAAGAAGATCGCCGAGATTTTTGCGATTTGGCTATTTCGACTTAGGATTTTCATTGGATATTGGAATTTTCTATATTATACAATACTTAAACAAAAAATACCCAATGCCTAAAATGGCATCAGGTGCTTGAAAACATGAAGCCCCGCAAACTTACACATGCGATGTCTCTTGTTTCTTCGGCGGAGCGGAATCCGCTGAAGCAGAAGATTATCGCAAACATCGTGCAGGCTGACGCATTAGGTCTTCTGCGGAGGCGGACAAACCCTTACCCCTTTTTGTCCTCTTTCTCTTTTTTTTCTTTTTTCATCGTCTCTTCCTCTTTCCTCTCTTCCACCTTCGCTTCGCCTTCGGCCTCCTCGCCTTCGGCAGGCTTTTCTTCTTTGACAACGCCCTCAACTTCGGTCACGTCTTCCTTGACCTCCGTCTCAAGTTCTGCCAACTCCTCTTCAGAGCGCGGAGGCGAAACCATTGCTACAACTGTTTCCGGATCGACAAGCAACTCGACTCTATCTGAAACCTTGAGATCTTTTACGTAAATATGGTCATCAAAAGTCTTGAGCTCGCTCACGTCAACCATAATTTTGGGCGGCAAATCCCCAGGGAGACATTCCACTTCGATTTCATCCACATTCTTCACCAAAACGCCGCCCAACTCTTTCACGGCCGGCGCTTCTCCGACGAATTCCACCTCCACCATCGCTTCGATCTCTTCGTCCATCCGGACTTGATAAAAATCTGCATGGATCGGCTTCCCGCTCAAAATGTCCCTTTGTACCTCCTTTATTATGACGTTGCGCTCGTCCTGCCCCTCTAGCGAAAGTTTGAATATCGCGCTTTCTCCAACTTGAGAAAAGATATCCTGAAAATCCCGGTCTTTGACACTCACCAATACGTTTTCAGTTCCCTTGCCATATAAAACAGCCGGGATTGTCTCTTTATCCTTTTCCGATCGTTTTGCTTTTTTTTCGCGTTGGGTCACGCGCAATACAAGCGTTGACGTCATTCTATAGTGATTTTAGACACCCTTAGAAAATATCAAAAAACACTCCGCCCGTCAACCCCGCACCAATTTTGCCGCTGAATTTCACGCGCGGTGCGTCGAGCGAATAGCTCGACCCTTTTTGTCTAGCGCCGCGCCGCAGCAATTTGTAACACCCGCGGCATATCTGCTTGACCACTTATCAGGAGCAAAATTGGTGCGGGGTCAACCCTCCCGGCCACCTCTCCAGACACTTTGAGCAATCCCCGTCATAACCATAGTCGTGAAAAGAGAGCTGCCCCCATAACTTAAGAACGGGAGAGGAACCCCTGTCACGGGCATAATGCCGATGTTCATTCCAATGTTGATAATCACTTGTATGAATATCACCACCGCGAAAGAGCTCACCAGGAGTTTGCCAAAATTGTCGGAACTGCTCCGGGCAATTGAAATCATACGCGAAAGAATCACCGCGAATAAAACAAGGACAAAAAGAGCTCCGCCCAGTCCCATCTCTTCGGCAATAACAGCGAAAATGAAATCCGTGTGTTTTTCTGGAAGAAAATTGAGTTGTGATTGCGATCCGTGACCCAGTCCCTTCCCCCAAATTCCGCCCGATCCGACCGCAACGGTTGATTGGATAACGTTGTAACCCGTTCCCAGCGGGTCACTCAAGGGATTGAAAACGGTTCTTATCCTGTCTTTTTGATAATCCTTAAGAAGATATCCCCAGCTAACAAAAGACAAAACAAGCCCAATCACAATCAGGATGAGAATATGCTTTTTTTTGACCCCGCTTACAAGAAGAATGCTGATCCAGATGGCCAGAATGATTAGCGCTGAACCTAAATCGGGCTGCATGAGAATCAGCGCCAGCGAAAAGACCAACGGGACGAGGGTTATGATTATATGTCGCGGCTCGTGGATCGTCCTTGAATGAACGGAGAAATATTTGGCCAAGGCTATGGCCACAACTACCTTGAATAGTTCCACCGGCTGAATATGGATTCCGTAAAGGCCCAGCCAGCCCGCTGTTCCGCGAACAACTTTTCCAAAAATCAGCACTAAAAACAACAAAAGAAGACCGAGTAGAAACAGGGTCGTGGAATAGTTCTTAAAACTGCGGTAATTCAGAAAAGAGAACAAGAAGAAGACAACCAAACCAACCCCGACGTATATCAGTTGATGAAAAAAATGATCTTGGCCGGTATTTTTCCCGTCGTAGCTAATCGGATAAAGAACAGCTAGACTCAACAGGATAAGCAGCATCGCTGAAGCAAACAGCAACCAATTAAGTTTGGGGATTTTATTCATTCCGCGTCAGAAACACCGTAACTTTGATACTGCTCCGGAGAGCCATATTTTTTCATAAAGTTCTCGTTGCTAAAAGCATCAACCTCCGGCTCGATTTCAATGTTCTCGAGATCGACATTTTCCGGTAAAGCGGTATTCCAATTAAAAATTATTTCTCTCTCCTCATTGACCCGCACGTCATTGCTGTCCGTTTGATTGATGGCAATCGGCAGATCAGTTGTGTTCTTGAGAATCACTTTTGTTGTTATCTTCCTGAAATCATAATTGCTGCGGTTCTGAATTTTGGCTTTGAGGCGGGCGGGTTCCCTAGTCCCTCCCGGGAGATTGAACTCCTTTCCATAAACGGCTATGTCCGGTTCCTCAAATTCAGAAAATCTCTGCCACTGAAATGATTTGACATTGAAAGCAAAGGATTCCGGCTTCCTTTCAAGGGCAACATTGAATTCAAATGTGTATTTCGTCTGGGCCGGCAAAATGAATGACGAGCCATCTTTTTTTTCAATAATTAATCCTTCTCGGCTAAGAAAATCCAGGGAATAATCGAGCCTGGCCACTCCGAATAATGTATTTGGATTTCGGATCTTGACCAAGACATCGTATTTTCCGGGTCCGGCCGGAATGAGCGCTTTTTGTAAAATCTGAATATTTTCAATTTTGGGCATTTCCTCGCATTTGGCGCAGGGGCCGCCGCAATCAACTCCTTCTTCTCCCTGATTGCGCTTGCCATCGGTGCAAGTGGGTTTGGTTCTCAACAGAAAATACAAGCCGGCGGCAATAGAAGCAACAACTGCCAGATAGACGACAATTATCATCAATCTTTTTATTATACGCCGACCTTCGGTCATTGATTTTGCGGTTATTAACTATATCCTATTCTACTCTACTCCCAGAACCTTGCAAGTAAGCTCGAATGATACTACTATTAAGCCATAAGTTTTGAGTAAAATAACAGGATGAAAAAGCAACCGAAAATCGAAATTCTTCGCCATTCGCTTTCTCATATCCTTGCCGCGGCCGTTTTGGAAATGTTCCCGGACGCAAAATTTGGCATTGGTCCCGCCATTGAAAATGGCTTTTACTACGATTTTGACTTGCCCCGAACCCTCATTCCGGAAGATCTGGAAATTATTGAGGAAAAAATGCGCCGGATCATTAAAGCCAACCATAAATTCGAAAAAGCGACTATTTCCATCACTGAAGCACTGAAAGATTTCAGGAAAGCTAAGCAATCGTATAAAGTCGAACTTATAAAAGATATCGAAAAAGAAGCGAGAATAAAAAAAATACAAAATACTAGATACCAGATACCAGCTACAATCTACAAAACCGGAGGTTTTGTAGATTTATGCTCCGGTCCCCATCTTGAATCAACCGGGGAAATCAATCCGGCATCTTTCAAGCTCACCAAAATCTCCGGCGCTTACTGGAAAGGAGATGAAAAAAACAAAATGCTCCAGCGGATTTATGGTGTGGCCTTTGAAACACCCAAGGAGCTCAAAAAATATATGGCCATGCTCAATGAAGCTGAAAAAAGGGACCACCGAAAACTTGGCAAGGAACTGGACTTATTTCACTTTTCGGATTTGGTCGGTCCTGGACTGCCTTTATTTACTCCTAAGGGCACAATAATCTTGGAAGAATTGCAAAAGCATGTAGAGGAAATTTGCCGGAACTATGGATTTAAAAAAGTCTCGACGCCGCACCTGGCCAAATTGAAGCTTTTCGAGCTGTCCGGTCACAAACAAAAATTCGGCGAAGAGCTTTTTCATGTCAAGTCGCATCATAAGCAAAATTATGTCCTCAAGCCCGTTCTTTGCCCTCATCAAACACAGCTTTTTGCATCACAACAAAGATCTTACCGAGATCTGCCAATCAGATACATGGAGTCGAACAAGATGCATCGGGACGAAAAGCCAGGGGAAATAAGCGGCTTAAGCCGCGTCATCGCCATCACGGTCGAGGATGGACACTCTTTTTGCCGACTGGACCAAGTAAGGGAAGAAATCAAGAATATGATTAAGATCATCAAGGAATTTTATTCCGCACTCGGGTTATGGGGCAAACACTGGGTGTCGCTCTCTGTTCGCGATCCGAAAACGCCGGAAAAATATATTGGCGATCCTAAGGATTGGAATATGTGCGAAAAAATTCTGGCCGATGTCGGGCATGATATGAAACTGAAACCGGTGAGGCGGGAAGGAGAAGCAGCCCTTTATGGACCAAAGCTGGACTTTATGTTCCGCGACGCCCTAGGCAAAGAGATTCAAATTCCCACCGTTCAGCTTGATTTTTCCACGCCGAAAAGATTTGATTTATTTTACATAGATGAAAAGGGTAAAAAAGTCCCTCCTGTTCTTGTGCATCGCGCTATCCTGGGGTCTTACGAAAGATTTTTAGTTCTCCTCATCGAGCACTTTGCCGGCGCGTTTCCTCTCTGGCTCTCCCCTGTTCAGGCAGAAGTTATTCCTGTTTCGGAAAAGTTCGCAAAGTATTCGAAAGAAATTTTAGCAAAGCTTTCAGAAAAGAATATCCGCGCAATTATGAATGATGCCAGCGAGTCCTTGGGGAAAAGGATCCGCGCTGCCCAAAAACAGAAAATAAATTATATGCTCATTGTTGGAGAAAAAGAGCAAAAATCCAAATCCATCGCTGTTCGTGATAGAGAAAAGGGAGATTTAGGCGCGATGAAGATTGAGAAATTTTTGGACAAAGTCCAGAGCGAGATAGTCAGTAAAAAATAAAAAGCTACGGATACCCCTCATATCTGTAGCTTTGTGATAGCTTATTCGCAGCCATTTGCCACATCCCGTTTTATTGTTTCCCTGGATTTTCTGTTATCTAGCAACTTTTTGGACACTAAAGCACCATTAACATGACCAATCCATCTGCCTCGTTTCCCAATCCCCTTCAAAGACTTTATCTGATCTAACATCCAAAGAAGGTGGGCTGGTTTATCAGTTCTGACATCATCTTTTTCTCCTTTTAGTTTTGGGAAATTTTTCTTTAATATTTCCTTAAAAAGAGCAATTGTTTCTGGATAATATTCCATTCCTTAGCCCTCCAATATCGTTTTATGAAAGCATATAAATACTACCTCAAAATTTTCGGTTGTCAAATGAATTACTCCGACGCCGAAAGAATCGCGACAATCTTGGAAAAATATAAACTCAAACCAGCCGCCTCAATTGATGAGGCGGACTTTGTCATTTTCGTCACCTGCGGCGTCCGCCAGTCAGCGGAGGATAGGATCTATGGACAGATTAATAATATAAAGAAAAAACATTCAGAGAAAAAAATTATCCTCACCGGTTGCCTCGCCCATCGGAAAGATGTGCAAAGAAGACTAAAAGGAAAAGTAGATTTATTCGCGACAATAAAAGATTTTCCAGAAGAAATAAAAAAAATACCAAATACTAAATACCAGATACTAGATACAAAAAAATTGCCATGCAATGATTATTTGGAAATAACACCACAATATGCCAACAGCTATACCGCATTTGTTCCAATAATGTCCGGCTGCAACAATTTCTGCGCCTACTGCGTCGTTCCCTACGCCCGAGGGAGAGAATATTCCAGGCTAGTAGAGGACATTTTGGAAGAAATAAAAAGCCTTGTAAAAAAAGGGTACAAAGAGATTATTTTGCTGGGACAGAATGTGAACTCATATAAATCAAAAATACTAGATACCAGATACCAAATACTGGATACAAAAAAGAATACAATAACCTTTGCCGATTTGTTGAAATCAATAGATGCAATACAAGGAAGATTTTGGATATCGTTTCTTACTTCTCATCCCAAAGATATGTCCGACGAACTAATTGAAACAATTGCCAAGAGCAAAAAAATCTGCGAGTACATTTCTCTCCCAGCGCAATCCGGAGACAATGAAATCTTGCGGAAAATGAACCGGCATTATACGGCTGCGCATTATAAAAATCTCGTTAGAAAGATTCGCAAGGCATTTGTAGAGGTCGGACCGCAGTCTGCTGCGGTCAGCGGTCCGACCTCTACAATTCCAAAGCTTCCCCCTGCTCTTTCCACCGACGTCATCGTCGGCTTCCCGGGCGAAACTAAAAAGCAATTCAAAAATACGGCCAAGCTCCTGCACGAAGTAAAATTCGATATGGCCTATATCTCCCAATATTCCCCCCGACCCGAAACGGCTGCTCTCAAGATGAAAGATAATGTTTCGAGAGCCGAAAAAAAACGTCGCGAAAAAGTTTTGACGAAAATTCTCGAAAAAACAGTGTTGGAAAATAATAAAAAATATGTTGGGAAAGTAGTCGAGGTTTTAGTCGATAAAAAAATTGCGGTCCGTCCGCATTCCTCTTTGGCCGCGCGGTCGGACCGCTTAAGATATTTAGCCCACACCCGCACCCAAAAGAAAGTTGCATTTTACTCCAACAAAAAAATCCCCGTTGGGAGTTTTGTGAAAGTTAAGATAACGAAAGCGAGAACGTTCGGATTGGAAGGAAAAATAGTATAAAAAAGCCGGCCCACACAGGGCCGGGCAGATAGTTGCAGTCAAACCCTAAATCGTGAGGCTGATCACAGTACATTTCAGCCCCTCCCGCGTCTCATCGGAAATTTCTATACCGCTATAGCCGAGCAATGGGGCAAGCGCTGAGAGTCGCCTCCGAAAGTAGCCAACCCAGGCTGACTCTTTAAGCCTAAGCCACTTTTTCCGAACTCTTTCCGGCAGAATTATATCAGCCTTTAAAAGGCTTGGGTTAACAAAAAATTCTCTCTTATCGCCTGCATCTGCAACGCAGGAGATAACCTCTTTTAAAAGATTCTCCCCTCCCTCTCCTTCTCCGCCTAAAGAAAAAAAAGTACTCGGCTGCAAGCCCCTCCTATTCAACAAGCACCCCATTTCTTCCTTTACCATGCCCACCTCCTAGTTTATTCCTCTTTTTTAGATACATCAATCTTCTCTTATAATAGCAGAATAGTTATGAAAAAAACAAGATTTTAACAAATGACACATGAGCAAGGTTGCACAAAAAATCCTCATCATCCTCGGCCCGACTTCCTCGGGAAAGTCCGATATTGCCATTAAACTGGCTAAAAAATTCAACGGTGAAATCATTTCGGCTGACAGCCGGCAGGTTTATCGCGGAATGAATGTCGGGACGGGAAAAGTTGAGCGAGACCAAAGGTCTCGCGAAATCCCGAGTATAGTCGAGGGATCTAGAATACACAACATTTATTTTTCAAAAGGAATACCGCATTATATGATTGATATTGTCAGTCCTCGCGCAGATTATAATGTCGCCAAATTCAAAAAACAGGCCGAGAAAATAATTTCCGACATTTTGCGCCGCGGAAAACTTCCCATCATTTGCGGGGGAACCGGATTTTGGATTTCGGCGATCGTTGACGACATCAATTTTCCCAAAGTGAAACCCGATTGGAAATTGCGAAAAAAACTTAAAAAACATTCAGCAGAAAAATTATTCAAGATATTGCAAAAACTGGATTTCGAACGAGCAGAAACTATTGACTCAAAAAATAAAGTTCGACTGATTCGAGCAATAGAAATTTGTAAAGCAATAAAAAAAGTCCCACTAATAAACACCAGATACCAGATACCAGATACCAGATACGAAATACTACAGATCGGCCTCAAGCTTCCCAGAGAGCAGCTTTGCAAAAAAATCGAAAAAAGAGTAAAGGCTCGTTTTAGACAAGGAATGATTACCGAAGTAAAAAAATTACATGGACAAGGTTTGAGTTGGAAAAAAATTAAATCTTTCGGCCTCGCTTATTTCTGGATTCCCCTCTATCTTCAAAATAAACTATCTAAAAAAGAACTGATTGAAAAAGTAACGAACGCCGAAAAAAACTACGCCAAGCGGCAGATGACCTGGTTCTGCCGCGACAGTCGAATCAAATGGTTGAAAAGTTATCCCCAAATCGAAAAGTCTACCCGCAACTTCCTCAAAAAATAAAATACTTTAGTATAGTACAATACTAAAGTATTATTATAGTGACATTTTTCTGAAATTTTTTAGGGCTTCAGCAAACTCGCTGGAGCCCTTTTATTACTGGAGAATAGGATGTTTTATTTACACCGACATTCAGCGCAACTCGCTGAATCCACCACAGGACAATGGCACGTTAAACATCCGAGATGTTCATCGTCTTTTCGACAACATCTTCGAAATAAAGGACAATTAAGACACAAACATAATTTCCTTAACTCTCTAAGTCCATTCATCTCCAGTTGTCTTAGCGTTGGTCCTCCCGCCATAGCTCTCTCCTTTCAATTCAATTTTTACCGGCAGTGGTTCCCACCGGATTAATTCCCGAATTAAAGAGCTAAAAAAAATCCGCCCCCGTGGGCGGTTCTTCCGTCATGAAACAGTTGATATTTTTTTGTCCCCAGTATTTCTTGACATTTTCATTATCTTACTCCTAGGCAGATTCCTTGTCAAGAGGCTTGCAAAAATACCCAAAATTTCCCTTATATATTATCCCAAAAGCACCTTCTTAAGAAGCGCCATTCGGACATAGAGGCCGTTTTCGGCTTGCTGGATGTATTTGGCCCGCGGGTCGGAGTCAAACCACTCCGGAATCTCGCCAAAAGCCGGGTCGCGCGGAAGCGGGTGCATCACAATGGCTTCTTTGTTCATTTTCCCCGCGACCCCTTTTGTGATAGAGCAATTTTTTCTGATGTAATTATAGTCCACCTGAACCCCTTCCAGCCTTTCTTTTTGCACACGAGTCATATAAAATACATCGATTTTTTCAGCCACGTCGATCAATTTTTCATACTCCGAGAATTTCACTCCTTTCTCATTCAAGTATTTTTTGATATCCTCTTTCATTTTGAGAACCGCCGGCGAGACGAAAAAAAACTCCAGATTTTCCGGATCCTGATATTTATTGAGAAGATACGCCAACGATCGGACTGTGCGCCCGTTTGCCAAATCTCCCGCAAAGGCGACGTTTATTTTTCTTTCATGGACCTTTTGTTTCAGCTCGCTCTCAAAAAATCTTTTGATAGTATAAAGATCGAGAAGCGCTTGGGTCGGATGCTGGCCTTTTCCGTCTCCGGCGTTGATGATGGAAACTACCCGCCCGCTCTTTCGCGCTGCAACATCGGCTTCGCGCGCCATTCCTTCTTTGTCAGTTCGCATCGCGATTGCGTCTACTCCATAGGCGCAAAACATAGCAATCGTATCCTGCACTGTCTCCCCTTTCACAACTGACGAAAACTGCCGGGCCGGAGGAACCGGCATAACTTTCCCGCCCAAATTTTCGGCTGCGACGAAAAAAGAAGACCAAGTCCGGGTGCTGGGCTCATAAAACAAAAGGGCAATTCTTTTTTCCGACATTTTTTTCCGAACATCCCGGCACCATTTTTTATCCTTTTCCGGAATATGATTATCATCCAGATATTCGCACATTATCTGCATCCGGTCAGCCTCCGAAAACAAATCGTCGAGAATCCCGCGGTCAAACTGCTGGGATTCAAGAATTGATTGACCCCTTAGAGATTTCATAACTTCATTAAATTATTCTTTTTATCAGCTCGGTCGCCTTCCTTGGATCAACTTTTCCTTTGCTTTCCTTCATAACCTGCCCCAGCAAAAATTGCAAGACCGCCTGCTTTCCGGCTTTGTAGTCCGCAACGGACTTCGGATTTTCCGAAATCACTTTTTCAACGATTTTTTCAATTTCCGATTCGTCTTTAATCTGTTCCAAATTCTTTTCCGCAATAATATGTTCCGGATCGGCGCCGGTTTTCACCATTTCGGAAAGAACAATTTGCGCGGCGCTGGAATTTATTTTACTCTGGGCGACGATACTCACGAGTTCGCCAAAATTTTCGGGAGTAATCTTGAGATCCTTCACGCCAGTTTTGTCATTCAGATATTTTTTGAGCTCCGAAATAATATAATTGGCTGTGAGTTTGGCAATTTTGCCGTCGCTTTTATCCCTCACCAAATCCGTTTTTCTCGATTTCTTTTCTGTAATTTTTTCCGATTTGGTGAGGGACGAGCACAATTCCATAGCTTCACTCAAGGATTCCTCAAAAAAGCAGGCTAGATCCTTATCACGCGCAAGAACTTCAGCATCATATCGCGGAATTTTATATTCTCTCCGAAATCTTTCGACCTTTTGCGCTGGAAGTTCAGGCAATTCCGCCCGTATTTTTTCAATATAACTTTCATTAAACTCAAGCGATGGCAGATCCGGTTCGGGAAAATAGCGGTAGTCGTGGGCTGATTCTTTTTCTCTTTGCGAAAATGTCGCCATCTTGCTCTCGTCCCAGCCCCGCGTCTCCTGAACAACCTCTTTACCTCCCTCAAGCAATTCCCGCTGACGCTTTATTTCGAAATCAATCGCCTTCTCAACCGCCTTGAAAGAATTAAGATTTTTTACTTCGACTTTGACACCTTTTTCTTTTATATTTTTGGATATCGAAATATTGGCCTCACATCTCATATGCCCCTTTTCCATATCGGCATCCGAAATCTCGAGATAGCGCAAGATCAGCTGCAATTCTTCGCAAAATTTCTTCGCCTCTCCAGCCGAGCTGATATCCGGTTCTGTCACCAGCTCCATCAAAGGAACGCCCGAGCGGTTGAAATCAACGAGGCTATGGTCAGTTCCTTTTTGATGAAGAAGTTTTCCGGTATCTTCTTCAAGGTGAATTCTCGTGATGCCAATCTCTTTCCCACTTCCCGCTTCTAACTTTCCACCTCCGCACAATGGCTGGTCATACTGCGAAATCTGATAGCCCTTGGGAAGGTCAGGATAAAAATAGTTCTTTCGGTCGAATTTGGAAACTTTGGCAATTTTGCAATCGAGGGCCAGTCCCGCTTTCACAACATACTCAATTGCTTTTTCATTGGCTACCGGAAGCGCACCAGGCTGGCCGGTGCAAACAGGACAGATATTTGAATTCGGAATCCGATCAAGACCCAACTCATTTTTGCACGCGCAAAACATCTTGGAATCAGTTTTGAGCTCCACGTGAACCTCCATTCCTATGGTGGGTTTGTATTTCATCTAGCCAATCGTCTTTTCAACTTAGACCAAATTATATCGTTTATTTTTTCCCTGCTCATAATTTTTCCCTTGCTCATGCATTCAATCAAAGAAATATCCGGAAAGATTCTAGTGATTTCAAGATAGGCTTTTTCCGCATCCCGAAGATGCCCTAAATCACTTTCATGTATGTCTTTTTCTTTTCCCTTCAAATAATTGCGCTTTTTCTTGAGGTCAATCATTTTTTGAGCGACAGCTATGTTAACGTGCAGTATCAGGTTTATATCCGGTTTGGGAACAGAGAAGATATTATATTCCAAATCATACAGCCATTTGAAAAATTTTTTTCTTTCTTTCCCGTCTTTTATTTTCCCGCCTTGATGGCCCATATTGGCTGTCACATAACGATTACAAATCACTATTCTGCCGTCTTTCAGCCATTTTTCTATCCTGGCACTCGCGACGTATCGGTCACAAGCATAAAAAACCGACGCCCGATAAGGACCAACTTCCCTTGCCTTTCCGTATTTTCCGTTTAGATATTCCTCCACCAAAACAGCTGATTTTTTTCCATATTGCGGAAAATCTATTTGTTCGACCTTATAATCTTTTTCTCTTAATCGTTTAATCAGCAGACCAGCCTGCGTTGCCTTCCCGCTCCCATCGGTCCCGTCGAGAACAATAAATAATCCTTTCTTCTTTTTCATAAACTATATTTGTTTCTCGCGCCCCTCCGTCGTCACCCTTCCACCCTGCCATTGGCCGCGATACTGGCTTCCTTCTCCGCGAACTTCGTGAAAAGTGATGTGAACCACCCGCGCTCCCATATCAACTTTGATGTTCGATCTTCCGAGATTGCACAGACCGAAAGTTAACTCTCCCTGATAGCCGGTATTGACAATTCCGTTGAAAAGGGCAAGGCCCGAACGAAAGAGCGTTGTCCGCGGGAAAATTATTCCGGCGACATCAATAGGAAGATTTACTTTCTCAACCGTCTTGATGAGATAGTATCTCCCCGGTTCGAAAATATAGGAAATTACCTTTTTAGGATCATATCTGGCAACCAGATTTGATTTCGGTGTTTCCCTTTCTTCAATGCCGAGATACCCGTAGCCTTCGAGTTCATATACCTCTCCTATTCGAAGATCAAAACCGGCTCCTTCGGGATTTTCAAGCTCCCGCTTTGAAAGACCTTCAATCAGCCTTCTTTCTTTTATAAGTTTTAGTAAGCTCTTTATTCCAAGCAGCATAAATTTTGTTTACAAATTACGAGCCCCCGACATTCACAATCTCCGCCTTGATGGCTGGATGAGGGTCGTAACCCTCGAGCGCGAAATCCCCGTAGCTGAAATTGTCAATACTTTTCACTTTTGGATTGATTTTCATTTTGGGAAATGGCTTTGGCTGTCGTTTGAGCTGCTCTTTCACCTGCTCAAAATGGTTGGAGTAGATATGAACGTCCCCAAAAAAATGGACAAATTCCCCTGCCGGAATTCCGGTCACCTGCGAAACCATAATGAGAAGAAGGGCATAGCTCGCGATGTTGAATGGGACTCCCAAAAACACATCCGCACTTCGCTGGTACATCCCCAGATTCAATTTGTCATTCACCACCGCGAACTGATAAGTCGTATGGCAAAAAGGAGGCACTTCGTTCCGGTTTTGAGGAGAAGCCATTTTGTAAATGAAGTCCGGATTCCAAGCCGAAACGCAATATGACTTTCGATAGGGTTTGTCTTTGAGTCCCTGGATGCAATAGTCCAACTGGTCAATAAGACGTCCGTCCGAAGCCGGCCAACGGCGCCACATCCGGCCGTAAATCGTCACCAAATCCCCCCATTTTTTCACAAATTCACTCTCCGCCGGCTCTGATTTCAATTTTTCAACAAACGCGCCCTGCTCCAAATCTTTCTCCGGCGCGTGCTCAAGAGCCCACTTGTGATATTTTTTCCAGGCCCACTCGTCCCAGATGTGAACGTCGCGGTCAACCAGATATTTAATATTCGAATCGCCGCTCAAAAACCAGAGCAGCTCCTCGATTATTCCGCGATAAAAAACTTTCTTAGTGGTAAGAAGCGGAAAACCTTCGGCGAGATCAAAGCGTATCATCCGTCCGAAGACGGAGCGGATGAAGGGCAAATCTTCGCCCCGTTTTTTGTAGAGGTCCTGCACCTCGGGAGTAAGAAACAGCTTCTTATCCGCTCCATTCTCCAAAATATCTTTGAGAAGATCGAGATATTGGTATTCGGGGTGCTTTTTTTTGCTCATAGATTTGCTATTCACTGGCCAGTCTTCTCTTTGAAGTGTCATCCTCCAGGAAATCCTTGAACCATTTCTTGTCTTTTTTTGAAAGCCTGACTTGGCGGATGCGGACGTTGGCACCTTCCGCGACTTCGCGCCAGTGCTTGTCGCGTTCGGTGTTTTTGGAGTCGTACCCGTATTCGTAAACAATTTCGCGGATTCCGGCCCGCACCAAAAGTTTCGTGCAGACATAGCAGGGAAAAAGAGTGAAGTAGGCAGTTGCACCTTCGACACTTATGCCGTATCTCGCCGCCAGTGCGATCGCGTTTGCTTCCGCGTGAATGCTGCGGCAGAAATCATATTTTTCGCTGTCAGGCGCCTTAATGCTCCGGCGGTAGCAAATACCTTCATCGGAGCAGTGTGCAACACCCGGCATTGATCCATTGTAGCCGGTGGACAGTACTTGTTTGTCTTTTACAATGACACACCCCGTCGGACGCGAAAGGCAGGTTGACCGCGAAGCGGCCATCTTGGCCAGAGCCAGGAAATAAGCGTCCCAACTGGGTCTTATAAAAGCCGGTTTATTTGGTTTGTTCATTTCTATATTTCTTTCAGTCAATAAAAAGCACTCCCCAGTGCTTTTATATTATAACGAGTCTGAAAAGAAAAGGCAAAATCTATCCCACCTTCGCAAGCACCACCACCTGCACTTTATCCCCATATTTTTTGGCGCATTTGGGGCAGGTGGCGTACCAGAAGATGAATTCCTGCGCCGAAAAGCCTTTTTCGGCGCAGTATTTTTTGGTTTCTTTGAGCCAGGCTCGCATATCGCCGTAGTGGCCCTCAAAAAGACGGGTCAAAAATTTCCCGGTAATGAGTTCTGTTTTAAAAATATCAGATTTATGTGCAATAGGAATTAAGAGGTCTGCTCCAAATAAATTATCGTTCTTCACTAGAATCATATTTTCCGCTGTAAGCCCAGTTTCCTTGATTCTTGCAAAACCCTCTACAATTTTTCCACCTATATTAAGCGGCACATGAAAAAAGGCAAGAAAATGCGTTTTATAAAATGTTTTGTCCCGCCAAATGATTTCTTTCCGGTCCCACTCGAGAGGATTCAATCTTTTGCAACAAATTTCATTCATATGAATGAAATTAACAAATCTACAAATTACAAAATACCAAACAAAGCGACAAAATACAAACTATCAAAACTATTTCTTCTCTGACTTGCTAATCATAGCTGATAATATATTCCTAATTTCCACAACTTCTTTAAATAATTCCTCCATGCGTTTGCTGAATTCCAAATTCGCCTCTTGCAAAAGCTCCAGCCAGTGATGCGTTTCTTTAGCTTCTTTCCTGGCGACTCTTAACCTATACAGAAAATCTTTTCTGCCCACAGCCTCGTTAGCTTCTCTATAGTTTGCGCCAATTGAGCCAGAAGACCTTACAATCTGACTAAATAGAGGATTGTTTATGCTGTCTTTTAGCAATGCACGGCAAAGTCTGATAATTCTCTTTGCAAAATCAGTCGTTCTATTTTCAAAATCCTGATATTTGTAATTGTTTTGTTTTTTGTCCATTTGTTTTTTTGTTTGGCATTTTGGTATTTTGTATAGTTTGGTACTTTTCCTAGAGACTAATAAACTTTATTGGCAAAACTTTGCGAAACACTCCCGCCACCATCAATGAATCCGACTCGTGAATGTAAATAGGCTGGTGGAATTTGTTGGTGGAGCTCGGAAAAAGTCCGATGACTCCGTTTCCAAGCTTGCGAAAGTGTTTGATAGTCGCCATCCCGTTCACGATTGCCACCACGATCTTCCCGTCGTAATCATAACCGGTTTCTTTTTTTTCAAAAATAACGTAATCTCCATCGTTGATATCCTCCTTGTTCATCGAATCCCCAAGAGTTTTCACGGCAAAAAGTTTGGCTTTCGCGCTTGGCTTCAAGAGGCTCTCCGAAATTTGAAGATACCCGTCCACGTTATCTTCGGCAAACGCCAGCGCCTCTCCGGCGGACGCCAGACCATAAACCGGCACCTGAAAAACGCCCTCCAGTCCTGCCGGCATATTCTTGTTCTCGACAAGATAAATTTTGCGAAAAACATCCCGCTTCACCAAATCTTTTTTCTCGAGCGCCTCAATCACTTGCGAGACGCTTTTCACAGATTCGTCCTTCATTCCCTTTTTCTGCAAGTATTTCGCGATCTTATAAGTCGTCGGATTCCCCTGCCCGCCGTCAATCATCTCGCGGATGGTTTCGAGGATAAAATTTTGTTTTTCAGTTAGATTTTTCTCCATTTTATTATGTTACATGTTACGTGTTTCATGTTACATGACCACACTATCACTATATCACTCCCCCTTTGAGTGTCAACTGGTAACTTGTGCATAATGCTGAAAAGACGTTTATATAAAACGAAATTCTTTAGTATAGTACATTACTAAAGTGAACTACTTTTAAAAACTCACTACAACTAGTTGTAGTGAAATGACACTACGATATATCATAGCAAAAAATTCTTACAAAAATCGTCCCGCATAGCGGGACACCAAAACTTTTCACTTTTAGCTTTGAACTTTTAATTCATTTCATCCTTTCACTACTCCCAATGGCCGGAGGCGCGCCACTTTTCTCGCCAGGCCCGCGTCGTGGACGACGTTCACTACATTATCAATATCTTTGTAGGCAATTGGAGCTTCTTCGCCGAGTTCTCCGCGCGACGCCACGCGCAAAACTATTCCTTTTTTCTCAAATTCCCTCCGCAATTCTCCGATGTCAACCATTCTTTTCGCTTTTTTGCGGCTCATTGTCCGGCCGGCGCCATGGCAAACGGAGCCGAATGATTGTTTCATGGCTTCGTTTGTCCCGACCAAAACATACGAAGCTGTTCCCATCGTCCCGGGGATGATAACCGGCTGGCCGATAGCTCGATATGTTTCTGGCAATTCATTGTAATGCCATAATTTTCGGCTGGGCTTGCCCGCCGAAGCTTCAGCGTAGGTGGGACCGAAAGCTCTTGTTGCTCCCTTTCTGTGAACACAAACTTCTTTTTCAGCATTATTAATATTATGCTTTTCAATTTTCGCGATATTGTGAGCCACGTCGTAAACCAACTCCAAATCTCCGCCATTATCTCCCAAAATTCTTTTCCAGGCATCGCGGACAAGATGGGCGATTTTGTGCCGGTTGGCCCAGGCGAAATTGGCCGCCGCGGCCATTGCCGCAAAATAATTTTTTCCTTCGGCGCTATCAAGTTTCGCCCAAACCAGTTCCCTGTCCGCTAGCCAAATGTCATTTTTTTGCGCGTACCGCAAAAGTTCCCGGATATAATCCGTCGCCACCTGATGTCCCAGACCCCGCGAGCCGCAATGAATCATAATCGTTATCTGATTTTTGAAAATGCCAAACGCTTTTGCGACTTCCGGCTCGTATATTTTTTCTACTCTTTGCACTTCCAAAAAATGATTTCCCGATCCCAAAGTTCCCAGTCCATCTTTCCCCCGGCTCTTCGCCCGTTCGCTTACTTTTTCCGCATCCGCTTCCTTCATCGAGCCGTTCTCTTCGCAATGTTCCAAATCCTCTTGATTTCCGATTCCTTTCCCGACCAATTCTCTCGCGCCGTTCGTCAAAATTTTGTTGAGCTCTTGATCACTCAATTTTTCTTTATGCCGCGAGCCGAGTCCCGAGGGAACATCGCGCTGAATCTGGTTTATTAGCAAAACGAGCTGATCCTTGATTTCGTCGTAAGTAACTTTTGAGCGAAGCAATCTCATTCCGCAATTGATGTCGTAGCCCACTCCGCCCGGAGAGATAATTCCCTCGTCCAAATCAAACGCCGCCACGCCCCCAATGGGAAAGCCGTAGCCTTCGTGAATGTCCGGCATTGCCAGCGCCCACTTTTGGATCCCCGGAAGCGTTGTCACGTTCACCAATTGCCCGATTGAGCGGTCTTCAAAAACTTTCTCGAGCAATTTTTCATCCGCCCAAACCCTCGCCGGAACGTTCATCTTGTCCCAGTGAGCTTGGGGTATTTCCCAGAGGAAGTCATTTATTTTTTTCAAATCACTTTTTTGCATTATTGCTGAAAATCTTTCTCACCACATCCGAAATTTCCACTTCGTCGATCAGGATGTCGTCCACCGGCAAATCACTCGATAAAATTTCCCGGGCAACATCTTTGGCTTTCTCGCGGTCCACCTGCAAAGTAATACGACTCGGCTGGAAATCTGTTACATTGCCGTACTTTTCAACATCTTCTTTCTTCACGCCCTCGCCTTCGAAAGAAATTTTGAGAACTTTATACGGCGCGTATTTTTCGATGAGACTCCCGAGATTCCCATCATAAATTATCCTTCCCTCATCTATTATTATCACCCGCTCGCAGAGCTCCTTGACATCCTCCATATAGTGCGAGGTGAGAAGAATCGTGGTTTTGTTTTTGCGATTGTACTCTTTTATGAAATCGCGGATGTTCTTTTGCGCGACGACATCGAGCCCGATCGTCGGCTCGTCCAGAAACAAAACTTTGGGTTTATGAAGAAGCGCCGCCACCAACTCGCATTTCATTCTTTGCCCTAAAGATAATTTTCGGACTTGAACGTCAAGCACATCTTTAATATCCAAAAGCTCAACCAATTCATTTAGATTTTTTTTGAAATCCGCGTCTGACACTTCGTAGATTTCCTTGTTCAGAATAAAACTTTCCATCGCCGGCAAATCCCACCAGAGCTGATTTTTCTGACCCATCACCAGCGCGAACTGCTTTTGATATTTCGGCTCGCGTTTCCAGGGAATATGCCCTAAAACTTTCGCTTCTCCGCTTGTCGGATACAAAATCCCCGAAAGCATCTTGAGCGTTGTCGTCTTCCCGGCCCCATTGGGCCCCAAAAACCCAACCAGTTCCCCTTCCTTGATTTCGAAATTAATTTCTCTCACCGCTTCCTTAAACAATTTCTCGCGATGAAACAACCCCTTCACTGACGCCCAAAGCCCGGGTTGTTTTTTGTAGTACTCGTAGGTTTTAGACAAATTTTTGACTTGGATGATCATAAGATTTTCCCCTTTTCATGCTAAATACAAAATACCATACACCAGATACTAGCTACTAGCTACTAAATACCAACCGATTCGTACTTCTTTAGTCCGAATCTCCAGACTACTTTTATAATACCATATAACACGACCAGCCAGAGAATTTCAATGGCCAGTCCCCGCAGTCCTTCCGCAAAGCTGATTTTTCCGAGATAGAGCTGAACAGGAATGTAGATAGTGTATATAAACGGCAAAAAATAACTAGCTTTCACGAGAAATGCCGGCAAAAGAACAATCGGGAAAAACGTTCCGGACATGAACTTTGAAAAAACTTTAAGAGATTGATATATGCCGTCTATCTCCGTTGCCCAAAAGGCTATGAAGCCGATAAGGATCGATAGAAAAAGATTTATAAAGTACGTTATAACCAACATAGTCAGCAACAACAAAATGGTGGAGACTTCCGACGAAAAAATCAGACTACCCTTAAAGAAGGAAAAAACGATCGCGCCTTGGATAAGAACTATGCAAAAAGCAACCGATATTCTGGCTGTACCAACGGCTGCGACATACCGGATATAGCTTTGCGGCTTGAGTAATAGATTGGACAAAGTTCCGAGATGAATATCGCGCGCGATGTTGTGCTCAAAAGCATAGGTTGTTGTGAGAAACGAAAAAAACCAGGCAAAAATCACATAGCCGATCATCTCGTTCGACGTGTAGCCGTGAACTGAATCGATGCTTCTATACACGATCGTCCAAATTACGGTCAAAGCCACCAGTTCTGCGATATTTCCGACAGCATAAGCGACAATATTGGCCCGATAAGTGAACTGCCTTTGTATCTCATTTTTCATTATCGCCGAATATCTTTTGATCATATTCCGACACTTTCAAATTTCCTTATGCCTAACTTCCAAACTATGCGCATGGCAAAATACAGAACAGCAAGCCACGCTATTTCCGTCCCCAGCCCGAGGAGCCCTTGAAGGACAGATATTTTCCCTAAATATAGCTGTGCGGGAAAATAAAAGGTATATACAAACGGTAGCACCAAGCTGATTTTCAAAAATATTGCAGGCAGAATATTTAGCGGGAAGTACACCCCGCCCAAAAATCTTTCCAGTGTTTTTATTGAATAAAACATCCCTTCGTTATCAACTGTCCAAAAAGAAATAAAGCCAACTAGAATTGAAAGGAACAGCTTCACGAAATATCCTGCCAAAACCATAGTAACTAATATGAACCACATGAAAATGTCCGCAGAGAAAATAAAATTTTTTCGAAAGATCAGCAACAACATCATGTTCATCAGAAAAGCCACCGAGAGGGAAAAACTGGATCGCCCGATTGAGAGAAAAATCAGATAATTGACATAATCAATCGGCTTGGAGAGGAAATTTGAGAGTTCTCCTTTTTGAACATGACGGGAAATGATACTTTCAAAGCCAAAGTTTGTCATAAGAAACGTCAGTAGCCAGCCGATGATGATATAGGTCATTATTTCCCGATAATTATACCCCTTTACACTGCTGGTACTTTGGAAAATTGCGGTCCATACGATAATTTGCATCAAAATATCAAAAACATTCCCGATTCTGAAAGTGAACTGGTTTATACGATAAGTCATCTGTCTCTGCCATTCAGTTTTGATTACGGCAAGATATTTTTTCATTATTTTAGGATGACGCGCTGGAATAATGTTTAAGGCTGATTTTCCATAATAGCAAGGACCCGAAGAAAAAGACAAACGCGACGGCCAGGGCCGCGAGAGCCATCCCGGGAGTCAAAATCCCGAGCAAAGCTTTGGCCGGAACAGCCACAATAATGATTATCGGCATGGCGAAAGTGAAAATCAGCTGAACAGGATTGGAAAAAATTTCCGGCGGGAAGAGACCGAGAAACATGGCATTCCGGTATATCCAAATGAAACTTTCCGATTCCATCGTCCAGACGGTCAGTGAAACAGAAACTATGTGAAGCGCAACGAGAATGATTGTACTTATTAAAATAAAAACGAGGTATAAAAGAATATTTGCCGGATTTGAAAAAATTCCAAGTTTCACAAAGGTGTAAATAACAAGAGTGAGAAGCGGCACTAAAAATATCACATCCAAAAAATCCGGCAGCCGAAACAGCGAATAAGCAAGTGAATTCAAGGGCTTGGAGACCACGTAGTCGAAATTTCCCTTTCGGATATCTTCTCTTACTAGATATATCCCCCGAAAAAGGGCCTGGCCGATCGTGTCAACCAAAAAAGCGGTGAGAAAAAAGGCAATGACCTGATATTTTGAATATCCCGCCATCGTTTTCACATGGTTGAATATTGCTAAAATCGCAACGAGGAGAAACGCAAATCGGACTACTTTCCCAAAAAAATAACTTCCGTATTCAATCCGGTTTGACATATAGCTCGCCGCCGCCATCACCGCCAATTGTTTCCAGACGCGAATATATTTCTTTACCAAATTTTAGAAATTAGAAATTAGAAATTCTTCGTCATATTCCTTCTCCGCTATACCGTCGCAATCCCCTTCTCCATGTGAATATAACCAACAAAGAAAAAATTATAATAAAAACTATCTGGATGCTAATGCCGGTGGCAATCTGCCAAGGATCCCACTTGCCCAGGTAGGTTTTCAGTGGAAAATACACAATGTAGGCAAAAGGGAGAAATTGAAATGTTATTAATAGGGTTTTTGACAAAATATCGAGCGGAAAAAACGCGCCGGAGCCGAATTCCAGAAACCATTCGAAAAGAAATCTCGGCCCCATAGCCTCGCGCGACCAGAAAGCGAAAAGGTTCACGAGGTATGTGAGAAGAAAGTATAAAAAAATGGCGTTTATAATCGTTATAAGAATTATAATCGTTACTCCCCAATCCACCAGCCCCAAAAAATTTGCCCGTGTCAGCCAAACAAAAATTACGAGTTCCGCAACCGCGCTCGCAAAATAAATCGCTCTCTGCGCCAGCTCCCGCCAAAAGACAAACCAGAAGTGGCTCACCGGTCGCACAAGAAAAATCGAAAATGTCCCATCGTTTATTTCCCAAGCGGGAAGTCTCGATTGCGCCCCAAAAATCACCGAGCGCAAAAGATGCGCCCCGAAGACATAGGTCGTCAGTTCTTCCGTGCCATACATCGCAAATCTGCCGGTCATTTTGCTCAAACTCAACCAGACATAATAAAGAAGAAGTAGATAAATAATATTTCGCGATCTTGCCAGCAAAAAGGCCGCTCGATACTCCAGCTCATTCGCCCAGCTCGTTTTGAAAACGGTGAGATATTTTTTCATAAGGTTCAACCTTGAGGAATTGGAGGCGTTAGCCGACAAGGGAAAGGTTGAACCTTGTCGAGAAAACATAAAGAATTGATATAAGATAAACCTTGACGATTTTTATGTATATTTGCTAGATTACTAATCTGCGCGTGGCGGCACAGCTCAGCGGTAGAGCAGGAGACTCTTAATCTCTGGGTCCAGGGTTCGAATCCCTGATGGCGCACCACCCCTTTTCATGCAGGCAACATCCTGCTTCTTTTTTTATTTTTATAAATAACTATGGTAGTCACTTATATCCACGTGGATAAATTTGACTACCAGCCAGATAATATCAAATATCAAACAAAATCACCGCTTCCCAGCGATTATCAATTTTTTTCACATACCCCTCGTGATACGTCGCCGCTTTGATGTCGAGCTTTTTGTCGGCTTTGATTCCGGAAATTTTGGCTCTTAATTTTGTTTCGGAAATTTCCGGAATTTCGCAATCGGTATAAATTTTCCCGCTCTCATCCGAGCGGGAAACTATTTCATTCGCAAAATCCACGAAAAGCGAAAACAAATCCGGGGATTCTATCTCAACGTCTTCCCATTCCCTATTTCTCACTTCTAATTTCTCGCTTTTTGTTTCTTGAGCGATAGCTTTTACTAAATTACAAAAAAGCTCCGGCAAGTCTCTGCCGAAAATCTTCAGCTTCAAATCCGCCGGATGCTCAAGAACTTTATAAAAATTCATACAAAATAATTTCGTATTTTCGTAATATTTCGTAGTTCGTAAATTACTCGAAGTTCATCTTCCTATAAATCTTCCTCGTCACTTCCACATCCGCGTTGCAATAGTCGCAAATTTCCTTGATTTTCCCTTTTTTGTAATAAGCGTAAACCTCCGAGCCGTCCATTTTGGATTTGGGAGTCTGAAGCCCCATCGCCCGGGCCAGAGCGTCAAGTGAAACGTTGCTTCGCCCGCCCCACTGGTTCCACTCGTGCATAATGTCAAAAATCGGCTCGTTGCGGTAACGGGCAAAAGAGAGCCTCACCTTCGTTCTCGGCCTCACCCCATGAATCATCGAGCGCTGGATAATATATTTTAGATCAAAATCCATCACGTTGAATCCGACAAATAAATCCACGTCTTCGGCCGCGTCCCAGAAACTTTCCAGAACTTTTTTCTCGTCTTCATTGCAAATGCAATGCACCATCCCGTCGTCAATCGCGTAGGATATGCAAAAAATCCGCCCAAAAGTCCCATCTAGTCCCGTCCCGGCTAAGAATTGTTCAAAGCTCACCGAGTATTTTTCCCCGTTTTGTCTTTTTTTCCTCTTTCGAAATTCGTGAATTTCGCGCAGCATTTCGTGAATGTGCTCCGGCGCGGGTAGAGTTTCAATGTCGAGGAACATCTTTTTTCTGGGACCCTTGTTGTAGTAGTCGTTCATAAACCATTTAGCGAAAAACTAAAATCGAAAAACTAAAAGCAACAACTCAAAGCTCAAAGTTTTTAGTTTTTAACTGTTGTTCTTACTTCTTAGATTTTAACTTTTACATTCTTTGCGGAGCAGAAATCCCCATCAATCTCAACGTCTCCGCGAGCACAATTTGCACGGCTTTCACCAGTTCCAGCCGCACCGCAGTCAATTCCAAATTATCCTCGTCAATCACCCGGCACTCTTCGTAGAAATTATGAAATTTGTCCGCCAGGCTCATTGCGTATTGTGGGAGATGATGGACGGCGCAATTCTGGGAAATTTCTTCGACCAAATCCGGGAATTTAAGAAGTTTGAAAATCAAAGCTCTCTCTTTGGGATGTGACCTAGAGCTCGGCTCTAGGGTTACCCTAGAGCCGAGCTCTAGGATTTTCGCCTTCCGCAAAATACTCGAGATTCTCGCATGAGCATACTGAACGTAATATACCGGATTTTTTTCGCTTTTTTCTTTCGCCAAATCCAAATCGAAATTCATATGTGTATCGGCGCTGTGCATCAAAAAGAAGAACCTCGTCGCATCGCAGCCCACTTCGTCAATGAGATCATCCACGCTCACATAAGTCCCCGCGCGCTTCGACATTTTCATTTCTTTTCCGCCCTCGAGCACCCGCACGAATTGAGTGAGAATGATATCGAGCTTATCTTTGTACCCCAGTGCCTCCATCGCGCCTTTCATTCGTGCGACATCTCCATGATGATCCGCTCCCCAAATGTCAATAAGTTTTTCAAAACCGCGTTCCAATTTCTCTTTGTGATAAGCAATGTCGGAACCGAAATAGGTTTTCTCGCCCGTCGATTTCTGGACCACTCGATCTTTATCATCGCCAAATTCGGTGGATTTGAACCACAGCGCCCCATCTTTTTCATAGATAAAGTTTTTTTCTTTTAGGACTTTTATTGCTTCATCCACCTTCCCGCTTTCCTGCAGTTCTTTTTCGGAGAAATAATTGTCAAACTTGATCCTAAATTTATCCATCGAGGGCTTGATAATCTCATCTAAGATAATTTCTACTGCTTTTTGTCCGACAGAATTCGCATTTTTATCTTCAAATTTTAAATTTGAAATTTTAAATTTTAAATCTTCTATGTATTTACCGCTGTATTCCGCCTTATCACCACCCAAAATCGAATGCCCCAAAATTTCAACTTGGTTGCCAGCATCGTTGACATAGTATTCTCGATACGACTCATAGCCGACCTTTTCCAAAATATTCGCGAACGTGTCTCCCAGCGGCCCGCCCCGCGCGTTCCCGATATGCACCGGCCCCGTCGGGTTAGCGGAAACAAAATCAAGATGAATTTTTTTGCCCTTGCCCAAATCTAAATCCCCAAATTTTTCTTTTTCCTTATTTATTCTCACTACAACTAGTTGTAGTGAGTTTTCCGCTAGCCAAAAATTCAGAAAGCCTGACTTGGCAATCTCAATTTTCTCAAAGTCGTCAGCACTTGCTAATTTTTCTCTTAATTTCTCCGCCACTTCCACTGGATTTTCTCCGACTTCCTTTGCGAGCATCATCGCCACACTCGTCGCATAATCTCCCATCCCCTCCGGCGGATAGTCAACTTTTATTTTTTCCGCGTCGAAATCAATCCCAAAAGCGGCTTTGATAGCTTGCTGAATAAGTTTTTGGATTTCCTCTTTCACCTTCTCAAGTATATCAAGAAAATTGCCTAAAAATCAATTTTTCGCTTTAATTAAACTATGAGCGTTATCGCAGTAAACAAACGGGCCCGTTTCGACTACGATATCTTGGAAAAGTTCGAGGCCGGTTTGGTATTGCGCGGGTTTGAGGTGAAATCCGTGAAAACCGGGCATATCAGCCTCAAAGGAAGCTTTGTAACGGTAAAGGGCGAAGAATTATTTCTCACCAACGCCAACATCCCTTTATACAAGCACGCGGGAGCGATTGCCAACTACGACCCGACAAGACCCCGAAAGCTCCTGATGCACCGGCGCGAAATTGCCCATTTAATAGGGAAATCCCGCGCCGAAGGGTTGACACTTGTCCCTATTCGGGTGTATACTAGACGGAGTCTTCTGAAGCTTGAATTCGGTGTTGGAAAAGGGCGAAAAAAGCACGATAAAAGAGAAGTAATAAAGAAAAGGGAGAGTAAGAGGAAGATTGAAAGAGCTTTGAAAAGATAACAAATTCACAAAGCGACAAAATTCCAAACAAAGGCACAAACATCACAATTTACAAACTTCGGTATTTGGACATTTTGTAAAGTTCGGTATTTTGATTCTTTGTTTGGCATTTTGTATTTTTGTCAGGTTTGGACGTTTCCCCAAGTTTGTTTTCAATTCTTGAAAACAAACTTGGGGATGAACGGTTTCGACAATTTGTACTTGAAAAATACGCAAGTCGAGCAAGGCGTGAATCTCGTAAAACTTTATGCCAAGATTATAAGTGCAAACTTATTCTCAAAAGTAAGAGCGGCTTTTCAGCCTGCTTTTGCTCCAGTTTTCGCCTAATTCGCGAAAGCCATCGGGCCGCTGATGTCTAATAGGCGTCACTCGGTGCCATATATTAGACTCTGCTGATTGTTCTTTTCCGAAACATTCAGTGAAAATTGCTCGGGAAGGGTTTCTCAAGGTTTTGTTTATTTTCCACTTGAAAAGCTTCTCAAAAACAAATAAACTAAACTTGTAGAAAATTTTTTGAGTAACGTAATTGGACGGGAGTTCGATTCTCCCCATCTCCACCAAAACTAACCATTAGGATAAAGCTATCAGAAGACGATTTTTTCGCCGCCGGCCGCAGTTTCGCGGTCCGCGGGTAAGAGTCAATGAATACATCCGCCTCTCGCCGGTGAGACTTATTGATGAAAACGGCCAGCAAGTCGGCATTGTTCCCACGGAACAGGCACTGCAACTGGCCCGCGAGAGAGAATTGGACTTGGTTGAAATCGTTCCCAATACCCGCCCGCCGGTCGTGAAGATTGTGGACTTCGGGAAATACCAGTATCAAAAGGCCAAAGAAGAGCAGCAACAAAAAGCCAAGCAAAAAAGAACCGAAGTGAAAGGAATCCGGCTGGGACTCCGGACCGACGAACACGACATTGAAGTGCGAAGAAGACGGACCGAGCAGTTTCTCTCCGAGGGGAACAAAGTAAAAATTGAAATCCGCCTCAAGGGCAGAGAAAAGGCCCACCAGCCGTTAGCTAGAGAAAATTTGAACAAATTTATTCAGTCAATTACCATCCCGAATAAAATTGAGCAGGAAATCAAAAAATTTCCAGGAGGATTCAACGTCATCATTGCTCCGCAATAAAATGCCCAAGATGAAAACCAGAAAATCCGTCCGAAAGCGCGTGAAAGTGACCGCCCGCAAAAAAGTCATCCGTCGCGACGTCGGGCAGGATCACTTCAACGCTCGCGAATCCGGAAAAACCACCCGTTCTAAAAGACGGGATTTTGTTGTATTCAAAACTGATGCGGAAAATATCCTAAGAAATTTACCTTATTCCACATAACACAAAGCATGCAACATGTAACACAAGTCTTGTTTCGTGTTACATGTTTCGTGTTACATGAGCCGATGTCCCGAATAAAAAGAGGGATCATAGCAAGTAAAAGAAGAAAGAAAGTCCTGAAAATGACGAAGGGTTTTATGTGGCGCCGCAAATCCCACTATCGCGTTGCCAAAGAAGCGCTTCTGAAAGCGGGAAAATACGCTTACCGCGACCGCCGGGCCAAAAAGAGAACTTTTCGCAGTCTCTGGATATTGAGACTGAATGCTGGATTACGGGAACACGGAGAAAGATATTCAAGCTTTGTTAAAAAGATGTCGGACAAAAAAATTGCCCTCGACCGGAAAGTCTTAAGCGAAATGGCAATGAAATATCCGGAGCAGTTTGGAAAATTTGTGGATTCGGTAAAGTAGCCTGACAAAGATAAACATATCAAAGAATCCGCCCAGGGCGGATTTCTTTTTGAAGCAATATTTTCTTTTCTCTTTTCCCTCTCACATAACCGCCTATCTCCCCATCCGATCTCACTACCCGATAACAGGCAATTGTTTTTTTGCCAGCTCTTATACAATCGCGATAATGCCTGTTCAAGATATTCCCCACCGCCCGGGCCGCTCTAGAATTACCAGCTCGCTTCGCCACTTCCTTGTAAGTCATTGTCTCTCCTCTTGGTATTCCAGAAACAACTTTGATAACTTTTTCGGCAAAATTCGCTCTTCTCATTTCTTTTCGACTGAAAAAATCTCCTCTATTAATTCTTTCCCCAATCGCCAAATGGCGTAAAACGGCAAAAAAAACCAAATAGTTTTCTTGACTATCCACTCAAATAATTCTTCAGCATTCCACATTTTAGGCATTGGCGTGGGGATTAATAAGCTTAAAGTTACCTATATCGTAAATCACATCTTTTTTTTCGACAATAATCTTCCAGCCGTTTTTTTTGGCCACTCTTTCCAGATTGAGATTGGGATTGAAAGCAACGGGATGCTCAACCATTTTGAGAAATCCAACATCAGATTCGGTGTCTCCTACTCCGTAAGAACCATCGAGAACGAGATTTTTTTCAGAAATATATTGCCCGACTAGATGACCTTTGTGTTTCACCGGCTCAAAAATAGTTTTTCCAGTGTAAATTCCTTTTCCATTGGTCCCATAAACTGATCCGAACACCTCATCGAATTTCAAAAACTTGTTGTATTCCTTCACAATCTCAATGGGAGAACCGGATATGGCAATGATTGTATATTTATCCTTGCGGAGTCTCTTCACGAGATTCCGCGTGAAAATGTAGGTTCTGTCTTTGTTGAAATCAGCCACTTTTTTGCTTGCTTCAACAATGTCCTTTTGGGAACAGCCCTTCAGTTCTTTCTCATATATGCGGACGATCTTCTTTCGGTAGTCTTCATAGGTCCCTCGATGCTCCAGCCAGTTCGCATAGGCCGAAACAAGCACTCGCCTTGCCTGCTTTGAAAAAATTCCTCTCCAAGAAAGTTCGTCAATCAACTCAAAATGAAGATTTTTTCGGAAAATCGTCCCGTCAATGTCGAATATGGCAAGTTTCCTTTTCATTTCCTTTTTCCGCCTCCCTCATGTATGTCGCGAAGCCGTAAATACAGAGCCCAAACTCCGACCATAATTCCAATCAAAAGCCACTGCGTCGCCGCCAGCCACATCGGCTCCACTGCCCAAGAGAGAACAGCCATCAAGACCGCCGCTACCGACATAACGAAGAAAATATCCGATGATGATTTTATACCCATATGTCACCTCCCTTCGTGTTTGTTTTTATTTCTTCTTTTCTTTTTCAATAATACTATTATACGCCTTTATGAACAACACGCCAAGATTCTTGTGAGGAGGCACATAACTGCTGAATTCTTTTTGTTCTCCGAGTTCTTTTTCGGCCTTCATCCAAAACTTGCTCCATTCAATATCAGTTCCTTTCAAAATTTCCGCATTCAGCATCTTGAAAAGCGGATCATTCACATGCCTTGTGCCCGTTCCTTTTGTTGAGATGATATGCGCGCCCGGAGCTTTTTTGAGAACTGCATCAAGATTGTTATATCCGCCGCAGGATCCGAGAGAAACAATTTTCGCGATATTCGGTATGCACTCTATGGTCTTGTAAACATGATAACTATGTCCCCGATGCACGACAACAATTGACTGAATATTTCTTTTCTGAAGTTCTTTTTCAATCTCAATCGGCCCTTCTTTTTCTTTTGCCGGAAGATTGGCGAAGATTTCTATTTTCCCCTTACTCCTTCTATCTGTTGACTTTATCAGCAAATAATTCTCCTTTTGTTCGATTCTCCAGTCAGGTTTATTTTTATATTGACCGACAAAACTTTCAAATGAACTTTTTCCATCTACATCATTGTAGAAAAAATACTGCTGGATATTTACTCCATCCGGGTTGAACATTTCCGAAGAGGAAATTTTGTCCAATTTCGGCAATTTGTATTTTTCCGAAATTTCCCGAAGCCAGTCATCGTCGATGTTTATTTTTCCGCTGAATAATCCAGCTAATAATCCGTAAAGTGCCTCGTCATTGGAATTTTTCTCTTTTTGCACCCGCCGATATTCCGCAAAAACTTCTTTTTGCATTACTTCCAGAATTTTTTCGTCTTTTACCAGTCCGAAAGTGTCGGCTATGCTGACCGCTTGCGCTAGCATATCCGACTCCTTTTCAATGTCACTGACAAATTTTTTGAGCACTCCCTCCGCCATTTCCGGATTCATAGTTGTTAAAAAATCATTCAGGCGATTGAATCCCGAAGCCATTTTTATGAATGTGCGAAATTTATTGTATCCAACTTCTTCCAGCAATTGATTTCCCGAGATATTTTCTTTCCTCAATTTTTCCGTCAGTCGGTTGAAAAAACCATTGAAAGTCGAGGTAAAAATTTCTTCTTCGCCAAATACCATCAAGGTATACAGCTCGCGGCAATTCATATTTTCGATTGATTTGAATCTCACCGAGTCCGCCTCCTCGTGCAATCTGTTTATTTCCGTTACTCTCTTAAGACATGCGTACTTGAGTTCTTGCTGTATCGCCTTTTTTCCCAGGGGATTCGGTTGAAAACTTAGATCCAGCAAATTCTGAAGCATTCGCGAATCATCTTTAACAACCTCGGCCATTTCAGGGAAAGAAATCTTTTTGTCTAAAAAATTCTGCAAAAGAAGGGACATTTTTCTCTTCGTTTCTGGAGAATATCCCGTTTCACTCAAATCATTAACAGCTTTTACCGAGAGATCGCGGCTTTTTCTTAGTGAGGCTATTATTACTCTGCTATTATCGTATTGTCTCGCAAACTGACCTCCGGGTTCCCCAGAAATCAACGCTGCGTCTTCATAATTCTGGAGTCGATTTGCGTGTACTATCGCTAGCTGCGGATCATTCTTAATCGCTTTGTCTAACACTTCTTGCATGTATTTCTTCCCAGCAAAGTGCTCTGCGTAATCAAGAATGATTGATAAATCACGATCGCTTATCTTGCGCGCACTTATTTCAAGAATTTTTTCGGCCGAGGGATAATCCGCAAAGCAATGATAGCTCCCAATTAAGGCTTTGCCCTTCCCTGAATCAAGTAGATTTTCCGCCGCATTTTGAAGTATTTCGTCGGCATTCGAAAGTAATTTAAGTTCCTTCGCATAAAGAATCGCCATCCCGGGAGCACGCCGGGCAGCAATTTCAAAAAACAATTCAGGGTTTCTCAATTTTGGAATAAGTACTCGACAAATCGATATCGCGGAATCTGGATTTTCCAATAGCATTTTTATATAATGTTTTCTGCTGTTCTCGTTTTCATCAGTTATTAATTGAACCGCGTCTGAAATATTTTCTTTTGCCTCCATCCTCTTTGGCTGATTGGAAAAATTATCACAGCCGAGTGATAGCGCCGTGGCAAAAACCATAGCTTTCGCCAGCCCTTTAGTTCCTCGCCTTAATCTCGAAAGTGCCCCCTTTTGACCTTCCAAAGATTGGTTTCTTAAATCTTCTATGCCCATTGTTTTGTCTCAATAATGAATGACCACTGGTGTTCCAATCTCTGAAAAGCTATAAACTTTTTCCGCTGGCCCAATCCCCAACCGCACACAGCCGTGTGAAACCGGAATTCCGAGGTGTGCCGCTCCCTCTTTGTAGCCTCCCGGCCACTTGGGAAGCTCGTGGATGCCGTGTCCTACTCCCGTGAACTGCATAAAATACGGCATATAGAGTTTGTACTTGTTCGACCAGGCCCGCCCGCGCTTGGCAAGAATTTTGAAGTTTCCCGTCGGCGTTGCCATCCCCCGTTTGCCGGTGGAGATCCGATATGTCCCCAATCTCCTGTCGTCCTCGAATATGGAAAGATGCTGCTTTGACAAGTTTATGTCAACATATTTCCCGCCGGAAATTCTTGCTTCGCGGTCAACCACCTCTTCTTCGGGAATAATGGCCGAGTTGCTCCTTGCTACTTTTGGCTCCGGTTGGGGTTCTGGTTTTCTTTCAGTCTGAAACGTTCCGGAAAATATTTCTCGGACGGACGCCGGGGCTCCGTTTGAGACAGGTTGAGCCGTAATCTTCATTGCATACGCCGTTTCATAATCCAACTTATCTCGAGAAAAAATCCGAAAAGTTTCCCTGCTCTCGTTGCTTTCCCATTGGAATTCTTTTTGAGGCTCTACTGAAAAATTGATGTTGAAATTGTGAACCGAATGGTCAAAGGTAATTTTGAAATCAGAATTGATGCTTATGTCTTTCTCTTCCTTGCTCGGAACAACAAAAGCCACCTGCGGGAAATCCTCAACCTTAAAATCAAATTTTTGAACTCTTGTCTTCAGCCCGAGAAATCCGTCCGGCAACGGCAGCTCCAGCACATAACTCTGCCCCGGCTCAAAATAATTGGCGGGTTTGATTTCCAGCTTCGCGTTGTTTTCACTCCAGAATAACTTGAAATCGGCTGGAGGGAGAAGTTTCAATCCCGACCCCACTTTCAAAGGCTTAACCGGCTGGCTAAACGACAAAATAACCGGCTCGTTAGGATTTATTTCCGGGCGACTCTCTGCTTTCGCTTTTGTCTCCGGGCTTTGCCAATAAGGTTCCGTCCCGGCCAAAATCAAAAAAATCGCCGTCATAAAAGCGATTATCAGCAAAATAACCTCAAAAAACTTGAGCCAAAAATGGGAATTTTCTCTTTTCATTTTCCCCCGCTAGAAGATAATCAAAAAAATAAAAACGGGAAACCACCCGTTTTTTCCATTCATCTGTACTTTATTCTAGCACAAAATCGGATTTTTGGCAAACGCAATTATTCTTTGGCAGCCAGAAGAATTATGCCTGCACCCAACGTCAGAAAAATTTTTGCCAAAAACGCGGATCTGATTTTTCCTTCTTTCGAAAAATTAACGCAGTCGGATCGAGAAGTGATTATTCTGAACTGATGTTTTTTCAGCAAACTTTTGAGCGATTTGAAAGTGAAATAGCGGATATGACCGCAGCTTTCCGGCTCGCTTGGAGAGAGCTCTATAATTGGATTGACTCCGAAGAACAACATCAATCTTCGACCAAGCGAAGCGACGTTGGGAGTCGACAGTAGCAACTTCCCGCCCGGTTTGAGCACTCTCCGAATTTCTTCGAGAAAAAAATCCGTGTCGTAAATATGCTCGATTACATCCCCTGCCACAATGACATCAAAAAAATTATCCAAAAACGGCAATTTCATTTCGTCATCGAAAAAATACTGCTCGGCCCTTATCCCTTTTTTTCGGGATTTCCCGACTCCCCAATCACTGGCTTCGAGGCCAAAGAAATTGTTGCTGCGATTTTTGATGAGCGACAGAAATGTTCCGTCATAACAGCCGATGTCCAAAACATTTTTATTTTCGAGTTTCATTTGATCAACGATTGAAAGCATAACCTTTATTCTCGGGCTCTTGTCCAGATTCCCCGAATTTTTTTGATCATTATACATGTTTTGATAAATATTCTTTTTCATGGCTTATGACGCAATAATTTCAAACTCCTTCTCGGCGACCTTTTCCCAGGAATAACTTTTGATGAACTCTTTTCCGGCTCCGCCGATTTTTTTTCTCGCCGTCTCGTCTTTGAGAAGAACAACGACTTTTTCTGAAAATAAATCCATGTTGTTCTCTTCCACTTGTATAGTTCTATCTCCGAAAATATCCTCATAGGCCGGCAAATCCCAACTGACTACCGGAAGGCCGCAGGCCATCGCCTCGGCAATGGCAATCCCCCAGCCTTCTTCGTGCGAGGGAAAAACAAACACTTTTCCTGACTTCAATATCGGATGCGCCTGGCTGTTGGAGAGAAATCCCAGCAGTTCAATATTTCCCTCAAGCCCGCTGCTCCTTATTTTGTCGGCCAGCATTGCTTTTGTTTTTTTACCGCCTCCGCCGATCATAGCTAATTTCGCATGAGGGATGCTTCGGCAAACTTGTTTCCATATCTCGACCAGATCAAGAATTCCTTTGCTGTGGCTCAACCGGGCCAGGAACACGCCGTCGTAAGAAAAACTGCTGCTGGGTAAATCGCTTAAATGAGCAAAATCTATTCCATTGGAACTTACCCAAATTTTTTGATCGTCAAAGCCCAGTTGAATCAAGTCTTTTTCTACCGATCTGCCAATAACAATTATCCTATCCGCTCTTCTTTTTATCAGCCAGAAAGAAAATCTTTGCAAATAATATCCAAAAAAATTTGTCAATTTGCTTCCCGGCCTTTTTTTCCAGTCAGGATAAATGTGGTGAATCACCTGAACCCATTTTACGCTTTTTTTCCTTTTTTTGAAAAAATAGGCCGGAATTACCTCCCAAAACAAGTCGGATGAGGAATAAACAATCGTTTTCCCATCCCTCTTTTCCAAAAAATCCGTTCTTAAAACAAGAAATGTCTTCAGGATTGTCAGCATCGACTTGAGGCAAAGCCCCGCGAGACTCCCGAATCTAAATTTAGATCCGACGATTCTGAAATCAGCCTTGATGCCATTGCTTTCAAAATATGTCCGGTTGTGCGGAGTGGAAACGCAGAGGATATTTATTTCCTCTCTTTTCCTCAAGTGCCGCAAAATTTGCGCCATCCTTACGCTTCCGCCCGTTTTCCCGTGATGGTACACCGGTTCGGGCGCGAGCGCAGTGACTACCAGATTAATTTCACTTTTTTTCATTTCTTCTGTATTTGTTCAAATAATAGTACAGATGGATGTGATAAAGAGAAGCGAAAATTCCCAGCTTTAAAAAATAGGAATTCCTGTATTTCAGAAGGTTTTTCGCGGAATGGCAGGCGTGATAGGCCGTTGTGGCTATCATTCCCAGGAGTATCGGATGCTGAATTCTTACTCGGCGATGCCGTTCCCAGTCAGTGAGCGGACAATTCCATTTGGGAATGGCGGAAAAATCTTCTGTGAGTTGCCTGGCCTGAATTCTGGCCCAGTTTTTCCATTTGCTGTGGAAGGCCGCCAGACTGACGTTGTTATAAAGCGGTTCATGCAAAAGAGGCTGCGGGATTCTTTTTATGGAGACGCGAGCGTCAATCAGCTTCACCGATTCGTGGGAAATTCCTATGAAATACACTTTGCTCTTCCTGAAAAGCGCTCTTTTGTAGTGCCAAAAATAGTGCTTTTGGTTGTGAAAAGTTGACCAGGAAACCTCATATATGTCCACGTCGCCGGCCAGCAGATTTTTCAGCTCTGATTTCAGGCTTGAGGAAAGATATTCATCCGCGTCGAGCTGAAGAATCCAGTCATTTCTGGCCATTTCATAAGTCTTGACGCGATGTTTTTCCGCCTGGCCGATTCGCTCTGCCTCAAGAATATTGTCCGTGTATCTCCGGGCGATTTCAAGGGATTTATCGGAGCATTTTCCGTCATGAATCACAATAATTTCATCCGCTATATCCGCGCACGAGCGGAGAGCTCTTTCAATGACGGCCTCTTCATTGTGTATGACCATCACCACTGAAACTGGAAGTTTTTCAAATTCTTTGTTTTCCATAGATAAATCCCCTCAGAGAATAAGCCAGGCTGACAAACAAGAGAAAGATATTGAAAAACGGCAAAAGCCAAATTCTTTTGTTTTTGTATTCTCTGAAAAAAACGATTTTTGTATATGAGAATGAATAAATCGCTATCAGGACCAGCGACAAAATTCTTGTGTAGGGAATTAAAAAGGCTACTAATAATATTTCCCGGAAAAAAGATCTGACAAATGTGCGAGGGTTCCAAATCCGCCCGCGCGCGAGAAGAGCCCCTTGGGCTTCGGAGTACTGGGCTTGCTTGTAAACTATATTTTTCCAGCTGAAGCGCGGATCAACTTTGTGAAGATGGATTATCCTGGCTTTTGTATCAACAATTTTTCCGATTTTTTTCAGTCTGGGCACAATATCTCCGTCTTCGCCGGCCGTGCGAAAATGAACTTCGTCAAAGAGTCCAACTCTTAGAAGAGCGCTCTTTCGAAAGCAGTCAAACTTCCCGTCAATGCCCTGGAAATTTTTTCCGGCGAGCCTCGCGAAAAAACATTTTTGCCAGAAATCATATTTTTCCCAAATCTCAAGCGGGTGCGTTACCACGTGAGTCGAAGCAATGATTTCCTCATCAGCAAAAGGTTCGACTAATTTTTCAAGAGCGTCTTTTCCCAAGACAATATCCTGGTGAAGAGTAACTATCAGGTCCCCCGAAGCCTCTTTTATTCCTTTATTGCAGGTTGCCGCCAAGCCCTTCTGTCTTTCATTTTGAACCAGCTTGTACTTTTTCCCGTCCAAAAAATTTTTTATGCATTCTGTTGACCCGTCCTTTGATGCGTCATCAATAATAACGAGTTCGTCGAACTCCTCAGATTGGTCAAAAAGGCTTTTCAATGTTTCTTTTAGCGTAGACTCCCCGTTATGCACCGGCATCACAATGGATATTTTCAGTTCTTCTTTCATAATTTTAGTGTCCCGATTAACCGGGCGGGATTTCCAGCAACCACCGAATAAGCGGGAAAGGAATTTGTAACCACGCTGTTGGCACCGACAACAGAGTGTCTTCCCAACCGCACGCCCTTCAATATGAACGAATGAGCGCCGATAAAGCATTCGTCTTCAATGACAACTTCCCGGCCTTCTGTTATTCCAGCGTCCAGCGGCGAAATTTCCGGATTAAAAACATCATGATCGTGGTCAATTACGGAAACATTGTAGGAAAGGAGGCATTTTCTGCCGATATGTACTTTCTTGCAAGCCGAAATGACGACGTTTCTTCCTATTTGAGTTCCGTCCTCAATAATAATTTGCCCGCCTCTGGTTTCTCTTGAAATGTCAAGCCAAGCACCCCGACCGATTATAACATTATCTCTCAATACAACGCCCCGTAGAATGGGAGCCACGACGTACCCAGGACCAATAAAGCTGTTTTTACCGAATTTCATTCCCTTCAGTCTGGCCGGTATCGAAGTCACGTAGCCAAAAATTTTACTAAATGTGTTCATCCAATTTTTTAACACAAAATAATTCAAAGGCCGAACCTGGGCAATAGTAAGTTAAAAGCTGACTCAAGGTTGCCACAATAAACCAAAAAAATCTGGGGCGGAGCCGAATGGAGGCCATAAAGTCCCCCTCGCAATCCCCACCGGCGTTTTCCCGGCGGATGAATTTCCATCCGGCCAAGCCCCAACAGCGAAAACCCAGCTTTTTCATAGCTTCCAGGTCCCAACCCGAGAGATGCCTCTGATATGGATTGCCATCCCTTTCCCGCTGGGACAAAAATCCGTTGGGAGTGGAAACAATCACATATTTGCGGGCCCACTTCTCGGTCTTCTTGAACATAGCATAGCCAACACTTTCGGGAAGATGCTCTAAAACTTCAATCAAAATCACCGCGTCGAAACTTCTTTTGGAAAAATCAACTTCTTCAACCTTTTTCCCAATGTATTCGGTGTGAATTTTCTTTCTTTTCGATTCCTTAAGATAAGGCTCGAAAGCTTCCACTCCGACGCTGTATTTTATATTCTCGCAGTACTGAAGCGGCGAAGACGGCCCGCAGCCGAGGTCAAGGACGGATTCGCAATCCTTGAGATTTTTCCGAAGACAAAATATTGTCGTAGGGAAAAGCCAGGAAAATATGCGATTATGGTATATTTTATCAATCAGTTTTTTCATAATCCAAATTATACCTGAATTTAATATGTCTCAATTTCTTCGAGTTAATCCTGTTTTTATACCAATCAACCAGCGGAACAAGGATAAACGGCGGCGCAACTACGCATCCCAAGCTGAAAAACCAAAAAGTCGGGCTCCAAACATTCTCCCAGCGGTATTTCAGAAGATACCAGATTTCCCTTAACAGATACCTGTATTTCGTATAATTTCTGATTTGCACCAAGCCGACGTAATTCTTAGTAACGTAACTTTTGATGAAATATTTCCGGAACTTTTCAAATTCTCTCTCCCCGAATACGTTGTTTGCGAAATCAACCCAGCTTTCGACTGGCGACTTGTCGTATATTGAGGAAATGCTCCGGCACTGACTGGAGCGAATCCGGACGGCCAGATTATAGTCTTTAAGGAAAACAATCGGGTGCTTCTTGAGAATAGCAATGAAAGGATAAACGTGACAAGGAAAAATATCCTCGTGAAAGGGCGTATCCATAAATTTTCGCCGCATCGCGAGTCCTGAAAGCTGGCCGGCGACGTCAATCGTTAAAACCAGCCTGTCAAAATCGTCAGTAATTTTCACGATTTCATCTTTGTGCGGATTCAGCTGCTTGGTGGCTCTCACTGGTTTTTCGATTTTCTCGTCGAACCAGAAATAGGGACGGGCCACTGCGCCGACGTCGTCCGACATTTCAAAGGCTTTCGCGGTTTCAAGGAGCGCACCTTCACCTAGAATATCATCCTGCCCCATAAGATAAACTAATTCTCCTTCTCCTCTTTTGCTTAGGCTATCCAAATTTTTGGAATAACCCAGATTTTTCTCATTTTTGAAAATTTTTATTCGCGGATCCCCGAACGATTCGATGACTTTGATAGTATTGTCCGTTGAGGCGTCGTCTTGAATAATTATCTCAAAATTTTGAAAGCTCTGCGACAAAATGCTGCGCAAAGTATCGCCGATCACTTCGGCACCGTTGCAGGTTGGAATAAGTATGGAAAATTTCATGAAAGTAAATATCTTAGGCCGACTAAGAATCTTAGGAAATATATTCCTGCCATCAAAAATGGATGACGGATAAGCCTTTTCCATTTGCTGTCTTCCACAAATACCTTGAAAAATCTGTAATAAAACCCGAATTGTTTTTTGACGTCCGGATCATTCTTTCCCCATTTTTTGATGTATACATTCACGTTTCTTGAATAATATTTTTTCTTGGCTAGATATTTTTTCAAATTGAACTCGGATTCGTTATGATAAAGAACGCTCCTTGTGATTCCGAATTTGCCCAGTTTTTTCAATCTTTTATTGAGATCCCAATCCTCACAAGCGTAAAGATTTTCGTCGAATCCTCCGACTTTTTCAAAAACATCTTTTTTGATGAAGCGCACGCCATCAATGGCTGTCCTGTCATAAAAACTCCTTTCAAAATTTCTCACTTTGCCCCAAAATCCCCGCCCGATTATTTTTTCCGGGATATAGAGAGCAATCAGATCTCTGTCTGCCATGACTTTTTCGACGCACTCGGCAACAACGTCTCTGCTCAAACTCATATCTGCGTCCAGATGTAGAAAGTACTCCCCTTTCGATTCGCGAACTCCAAAATTTCTTTGAGCTGATCTCTCCGGTCCCCAGTTGAAAACTTTGCCCGTATATTTCCGGACAATCTCCCTAGTTCCATCAGTTGAGTTATTATCAACCACGACTATCTCGATATTTTCCTTTGGGAAATCCTGCACCAAAACTGACTCGAGGCATTTTCCAATGTTTCTTTCTTCGTTTTTTGTTGTTATAATAACTGACACGAGCATAGCTATCTTAATCTAATACTATTTTCCGCCAGAAGACAAATGGCGCTCAACTACGAACAAAAGCAATACATCAAAAAAAACATCCGCCGGCTGCCGGTTTCAAAAATTGCCGCTGATTCGGGACTTCCGGAAAATGAGATTTTGGATTATCTCAAGAAAAAATGGCCGCGGGAGAAATACAAAAAATTCCTCCAGCAAAGATTCGCCGGGGAATCCGCCCCGCAAGCGGAAAACGCAAGTTTCAACTTTTCAAATTTTGTCCGCAAAAATCGGATGATCCTGGTCTTTCTCGTTGCTTTGGTTTTCGCAGTCTATGCCAATTCCCTTGGAAACGGTTTCGTCTCAGATGACATTGGAGCGTTTTTGAGCAATCCGAATTTCGGACATTTTTCAAACGTTTTTTCCGGTCCGGCCCATTTCTCCATAGCCGCTTTTTTGCAGTATATCTTTTTTCACATCGGGGGAATTCATCCCTTTGTTTTCCGGACAATCAACATTCTTTCCCACCTTGGATGCGTGATTTTGATATATATGCTTCTCGCCCTCTCGGAAAAAAAACGAATTGCCGCTGTTGCCGCGGCTCTTTTTGCCGCGCATCCGATTTTCACGGAATCGGTCTCCTGGATTTCGGGGGGGATTTACTCGCTCTACGCTTTTTTCTTTCTGTTGTCATTTCTCTTTTACCTTTTTTCGGAGAGCAACCGCAAATATTTTTATTATTCCATCGTTTTCTACATCCTGGCCATTCTGTCCTCGGAAAAAGCGCTCGTTCTTTTTCTCATTTTCGCTCTCTATGAGCTTGCCTTCGGCAGTCTCCGCTATAATTGGAAAAAAATTGCGCCCTTTGTACTAATAAGCTTTCTCATTCTCTTTTTATATATAGGGAAAATCGGTTACCGCGTCTCGGCGGTGGAAACACAGACCTACCAGCCTTCGAGCGGGCTTTATAATCCGCTTGTCCAGATTCCGGTGGCGATCGGAACGTATTTGAAATTAATCTTCTGGCCGGCGCGCCTCACGCTTTATCAAACTGAAATGGCTTTTACTCAAATCCAGTATGCGGTTTTTGTTTTGATCTTTTTGGTCTATCTCGGAGCTGTAGCCTGGAGCTATTTCAAAAATAGGACGATTTTTTTCTGGCTCGTGTTTTTCTTCATCGCTCTTCTTCCCACTCTCACTCCGTTCAAAATTTCCTGGGTCGTCGCGGAACGATACGTTTATCTTGGCGCCCTGGGAATCATTGTCGCTTTTGCTATTTTGCTCGATAAGTTTTTCAAACTGAATGAGAATGCAAAAATGGTCGGCTATTTCGCGCTTGTTCTTATTATTGGGTCGCTCTCCGTCCGCACCATTATCCGAAATATGGATTGGAAAAGCGAGGATACATTGTGGCTCGCTACCGCTCAAGTCGCGCCGTCGGGCCAGCAGATTCACAATAACCTGGGAGACGTTTATATGCGCCAAGGGAATCCCCAAAAAGCCATTGAAGAATTTCAAAAAGCGATTGAAATCAATCCAAATTACGCCGACGCCTACCACAACTTGGGAAATACCTACCAGCAAATCGGGGAGATTGATGAGGCGATTCCCTATTATCAAAAAGCGCTGGAGATCAACCCCAATCTCTGGCAGTCATATCAGAACCTGGCAGCGATTTATTTCAACTCCGGTGACTACGAAAAGGCGCTCGAGAATATAAAAAAGGCCCTGGAAATAGATCCCCAGAACCAAAATCTTCGGGAGAATTTGAAAGTGATTGAGGAAAACATTAAGAGAAATCAGCAAGATGGCTGATGACTTTTTTTCCTGCCCGGCCGTAGAATTTTATATCCTGCCAGCTTTTTATTCCCTTTATCTTATTTAAGAAAAATTTGGGCGTCAGGAATGATCGGTAAAATCGGCCGATTATTTTTTTGAGCTCTTTGGCGCTCATCTCCGTTTTCATCACCGGCTCGCGCTGGTCGAAGCGGTCGTAATCATTTGCAAGCAGCAAATTATTATCCCGGCAATATTTGTACAAAGGCGTGCCGGGATACGGAATGGCCAGCGTCGCCTGAAGCGAATCGATGTAATCTTTACGGAACAATTCTTTCACGAAATTCAAAGTATTCTCAACATCTTTTTTTGTCTCCCAGGGATAACCAACCATCACCGTTGCGTGCGGTTCGAGTCCGGCTTTTTTACAATCTTTGAGCGCCAGTTCGATTTCTTCAACTCGCAAATTCTTGTTAATCCGGTCGAGGGTATTTTGATTGGCCGATTCAAAACCAAAAAGAATCATCCGGAAGCCGGCTTTTTTTATCAGTTTCCAGGTCTCGGGATTTTTGATGGCATTGAGTCGCATATTGCAGTCGAGCGTAACTTTCTGGCTGTATCCTCTCTTAATCATTCCTTCGCAAAAATCCCCGAGCCATTTTCCGACGGGTAAAGTTCCGGAATCCTCCATAATTTCTTTCACTCCCAGTTTTATCAGCTCTCCAATTTCATCCAACGCTTTTTCGACCGAGCGGACACGGAATTTCTCACCCGAAAACATCGCTGCCCAGGAGCAAAAACTGCATTTCCCCCACCAGCAGTCGCGGGCGTTCATCACATAGGAGCCGGGAGTATATTTATAATTGCCGTTTTTATAGGCGTAAAGTTTCCACTTCGTAAGTTCCCGATCAATCATCGGAAGCTCATCGAGAGATCGCTGTCCTTCACTGCGAATAATCCTGGGAAGATTCGGATCGTCTATATTTTTCAATAACTCCAAGAGAAGAAAATCATAATCCCCGCCGGCAAGGACGAAATCAACTTTGGAATTCTGGAGCGACTCTTTGGGAAGAGCGGTAATGTGATCACCCATTAGAATGTATTTGGTATCTGGTAGCTGGTATTTGGTATTTTTAAGTTCGTTGATTATTTTCCAGTGGCGCTTTATGACCGGGGTTTTGGTTTCAATGACAACGATGTCCGGTTTTTCACGGACGAGCCTTTTTTTCCATTCTTCATAAGTTAATTTCTCGGCAATCCCATCATCCCAAAAAACTTCATAGCCGTTTTCTTTTAGCAAAGTCGCGGCCGATGCCGGAACCATCGGATAAATATACGTCGGATCCGAAAACCACTGAAACTGCCGGTTCTGCGCCAAAAGCGGCGTGCCCTTCTCACTCGGGAGCGGCGGGTAGGATATGGCAATTTTGAGCTTCTTTTTCATACTTACATTATATAATGCCATTAACATAAAACAAGAATTAGTTGCTAGACATATCTTGGATAACCTGCTAAATTATTAAGTCGAAACAAAAAACAGGGAGGAGGATTATGAAAAGAAATGCCCCTTTGAAGCTTATGTACCTTGAAAAGTTATTGCAGGTTTGGCGGGATCATTGGTTTGTGGTTGAGCTAACTCACCATCGATTCAGTGAAAATACATCAATCCCGAGTCAGATGATACCTCCTCTCCAAGGACCGGCCAAGAATTGGAAAGATATAAACTCTTTCCTGTTAAAAGGCTTTTCCTCTTTTGTTAATGGAGAAAGTTTCCTCTGGCTTGGATCTCCCGTATTCGAATTTCACGATTTGGCACTTCTGCCGATAGAGCTAAAAATCTGGTTGGCAAGATCCAAGCGGGTCTTTCACTTGGGTGAAAATTTTCTCAACCAAATTCAGCGAATCAGACTTGATGAAATCCAGTGGGAAGATTTAACTCTTCCCTATCAATCTTTCGCTATGGCCCTCGACAAACCAATACAAGCCGAAGGAGAAGATTATAATTTCGTTCTCGTCAGTAATTTTCTACTGGGCAACTCAAAAATAGAGGCGGAAGACAATCTTTTTCTGGTACGGCTAGCTTCGAAGAATTGCCTGCGATATGAACCTATCCCACGATTCCTGCGCAAACAAGCCGAGGAATACATTCTTAAAAGGAATTGGCGGGAACTTTCAAAAATATGGACTTCTATCAGATCACACTACGAGCGCAACGTGAAGTTTATGCGTTCGACCGCCATACCACTGAATCTCCTGGCACTTACTGGACCGATCGTTTCTGTAAACCAGCTACCTGAAGAAGTTTTCTGGGGACACCTCAAAAATGACATTCCGCCACTGAGCGAAGCTCTGCGCCTCATTGCGCACCTCTGCCTCTTTCTTGAGCACAGCAAAGATCATCTGTCCAAAAAAGAAGGTGCCGGGGGAAGAAAAGAAAAACATGGCAAGCGTCCACCAAAAAAATTCACCCCCGATTCTCTTTCTCAAGATCTGGATGTCTTCGAAATCGGTTGTGTTTCCAGGCTGGGTCCAGACGTATTGACAGCAGGGGGTGTTGAAAAAGAACAATGCGGGGAACGCAAACCAGCGGAGCCCCACTGGAGAAGATCCCACAAAAGGCGGCGTCCTCGCACCGATCCATCTGCACCTAAAGAAATACAGGTGAAAGGAGCGCCTGTTAATTTCCACTTGCTCTTAGAGGGTAGTGTTCTACGAGGAGGGAAAACAGTTATCCAATGAAAAAGAGCCTCTGGCTGGCACGACTAGCCGGAGGCTCTTAATTTTTTCCTTCTTCTATTCTCACCGAAGTTTGCTTTTCAAATTCCTCACGAAAATAAATCCCTGCAAAAAACGCAGGCCGTAGAAGATATGGGTGAGGAAGATATAATACGAGGCGGCGAGGGTGATCAGCAAGTTTTTTTCATGCTTCCAGATATCAATGAAAGCGTTGGCAAGAGCTACGAAATAGACTGCCCAGCCGAAGATATAAAAATAAAGAAAAGTTTTGGAAAAATAACTGGCGATGCCGCCGAAAACAACAAACAGCACAAAAAGACTGGGCATAAAGTAGCGCCAGTTGCGAGAAGTTCGCGAAAATTTTTTGGCGAAGAATCCGCGGTGGAGACCATAGGCGCTCACCTGTTTTATATGCTTCCAGAGACCCTCCCGCCGGTGGTGGTACACAATGAGTTCTGGGTCATAAAGTACCCGGATATTCTTCTTCATCAGCAGTTCGTGACAGAGGTACGTATCATCACCCGGCCAATAGGAACAGCCGAATCCGCCAATTTCACCGAAAATATTTTTTTGGATGGAAAGATTGACGGTGGGCCAGTCAGACACGAATTTTTTCCTGCCCAAAGGGCGATACCTTTCCGGAAATCCGCCGGAGAGAGAACTTAAAAACGTAGCGCCGGAAACCTTTTGCCAGAATCCGCTCTCGCGGGGAGTGAGAGCCGGGCCGCCGACGACCGAAATTTCGGAATCGGAAAAATCCCGCTCGAGAATCTCCAGAAAATCATTTTCCGGATAAGCGTCGTCATCAATAAAAATGAGGATTTCTCCCCGCGCATCGCGAAGAGCCAGATTTCTTTTTTCAGCCGGGCTCACTCTCCCGCTTGCGATCTGCTTCGTCTTTTCCCATTCCTCATCCGTTGTTTCGTCTGGATAAACAAGAACTTCAAAATTATCCCCCTCGAGTGAAAGAATCCGGGGAATTGTTCCTCTTACGTAAGAGTTGATTTCTTTCACGGGGATGACGAAGCTGTATTTGGCCGCCGTTTTCATATAATAGGCTCAACAATTTTTTTCTTTCGGCTTGAAAAATTGAGAAGGACCGCGAAAAAATATCCTAAAAGAAGCGAGAAGATCACCGAAACCGCAACCTGGGCCAGTGTTCCGTGGAACCGAAAAATAGCCGCCGCCATAACAAACACCGTCAGGAGCAAAAGCCAGCTAACCCGGAAATCGTGCTTGGCAAAAGCCAAATCGGCTTCGAATTTGAGAAGGGACAAAAGAAGAGACATCAGGCCAAAGACCCACAGAAATCCCGAAGCTGCCCGGTATTTTTCCCCGAAAAGAAAAACAACCAGCATTGGCGCGAGATTATAATAAATCAAAATCAGTCCCGCTCCAATGGCAAGCATCAAGCCCAAAGAAAAAAGAAATATTTTGGAATCAAGCCGCTCGCCGCGATGGCCATCAGCGCAGGCTCGCGGAAGAGCGACGCTCACGACAGAAAAATTGAGCCAGAGTACTATTTTCCCCAAGACGCTCAAGGCTCCGTAATAGCCGGTAAATTCCGGGGTGGTCAAAATTTTCACGAGGAGAATGTCAATATTCATAACGAGCGCAATAACTAAAGAGAAAAAAAATATCCAAGCCGCATTCTTCCATATTTTTTTTCTTGAAATATATTTTTCCCAATCCCCTCCTGCACCGTCCCGAGACTTCTCTTTTGCTCTTTTCCAAAAACAAATCGCCGCCAGCCAGCCGAAGGCAATGGAAATAGCCAAAGCCCAAACCACCGGTGAAGATTTTTTAAAAAAAGACGCAAATGAGTATCCGAAAATGAGTTTTGAAAAAGCCGCCGCCAGGCCCGCAATCGTCAGAGAAAAAAATTTTTGCCAGGCCCGCAAGGTTTCCTGATAGACAACTGCTGCCGCGGAGAAAATGACGGCCAGTATGCCGGCAACAATCCCCCAAATATCAGAAAGATGAAGAATTTTTTTGACGAACGGGATGGACGCAATAAGCAGCAGCGAAACGACAGCTACAATGCCGAAAAGCTTCCTGTTTAAATAAGAGATAAATTGAGAATTGGCTTTGTAAGCGTTTCTGGCAGCAAACAGCGAGGAATACTTTATGACGAAATAAGAAAATCCGGAAGTAAATATCCCCGCTATCGCAACCAGAGCGAAAACACTCTGCATCTCGCCGTACTGGCCGACAGTAAGCTTTCTCGCCACGAAAAAATGGAACAGATAGCCCAAAAAACCGCCCAGAAGCGTCCCAATTAGGAATATAAAATTATCCCTTATATAACGGCTTTTTAGAGCTTGATTTATAACACTCATTTGTTTCAAATTTATTCCATCTCCGTCGTGGCGGGAGGTTTGTCGGTTTCATCGAAAAAGACGCGCACGATTTTTGGATGGCGCGTGACGACACTTGAGATTTCCTTTCGCACCTGCGCCGGAAATTGAATACCGTGGGCGGTCATAAAGTCCATAGTTTTGACCGCCCGGACGATCACTGAATAAGCATACACCCTCCCGTCGCCCTTTATCCCAACCGTCCGGTGGCAATCCAGCGCCACGATGAGCTGGGAAACATCGTCGTACAATTCATATTTCTTGAGAATATCTGTCACCTCTCCGTCTGCCCAGCGAATGATATCGAGTTTGTCTTTTTTGGGCGGCTCGCCGACCACCCGGATAAAAAGTCCCGGTCCCGGGAAGGGCTGACGGGTACAAACGGAACCGGGCAATTTCAACTGTCGGGCCAGCTCGCGAACTTCGTACTTAAACAAATTTCTGAAAGGATGAAGTTCCTTGATTTTGAGATTAAGTCCGATATTGTGGTGAGATTTGATGAGGTCAGCTTTTCCCACAGAACCGGATTCGATAATATCCGTTGCCAGACTTCCTTGCACGATAAAATCGGCTTTGAACTTTCTTGCTTCTTCTTCGAGAATCCGACCATACAACTTTTTGAACTTTTTTCTTTTGACTTCCGAGTGAGTATTTTTGCCAATTGCCTTTTGAAAACGGCCGGCGGCTTTCACAATTTTGAGATTCACCCCGGCTGATTTCGCGTTGTTTGCAATTTCATCCAGCTCATTCCTTCGAAGCGCGCCTGTGTCAATCGAAACCGCCAAAAGATTTTTCCGAAAAACCGGAGAAAGAACAGCCGAGAGCGTGGTTGAATCCACTCCTCCGCTGAAACCGATGATAGCTTTCTTGTTTTGAGAAGCTCTTGCGGTCTCGTTCCGGATATCTTCGATGAGATCCGCCGGCTGCCAGTCTTTCTCGCAACGGGAAATTCCCTGCAGAAAATTCACAAAAATTTTTTTGCCTTCTTTGGTATGCGTCACTTCCGGATGAAACTGAACTCCCCAGATTTTGCGGACCGGATTCACCGTCGCGGCGATCGTCTTTGTGTCTTTCGAGCGGGCGATTATTTTGCAGCCGCGGGGAACTCTTTCAACGCTATCCCCGTGACTTGCCCAGACAATACTTCGCTTTTTCGCGCCGCTAAACAATCTGTCTCTTGTGTCGAACTCGACGGCTGTCTTGCCATATTCTTTGTTTTCCTGATGTGGAACGACCAGTCCGCCCTGCGTATGGGCAAGCCACTGCATTCCGTAGCAAATTCCGAGAATAGGCACATTGAGCCTCAAAATGTTTTTCGGCGGCCGGGGAGAATTTTCTTCGTAGACGCTCGCGCTCCCGCCGGATAATATAACGGCTTTAGGCCTGTTGTTCTTGAGCCAACTTTGAGCCTTGCCTGGTGAAAAAATGGCTGAGCGAAATCCAAGCTCCCTAAGCGTCCGGCCGATAACAAGCGTGTACTGGGAACCAAGATCGACGATAAGAATCTGAACCGGTTTCATAAATAAAAATTAACCAAATCTTGATTAGTTTCATTATTTCAGATTATTCCCGACCTGTCTACGAAACAAAGAAAAGGGCGGATATGCCTGTCCGGCAATCCGCCCAAGGTCTAGCCTGCTAAAGCAATCACGGAATATACTGCTCGGTGATTTTCACTATTTCCTGATTTTGAATTTCGACGATATAGGGCACGTTTTTGAGGTGCGGCTTGGCACTGGTCGTGAAAATGCTCCAGAACTGACTGAATGTAATCGGCTGATTCCAGCTGATGTCTCCGCCTGGCTCCCCGGCGCCATAGGTCTGCATAAAAATTTGAACGTCCGGCGAAATTTCGAAAGTGCGAATGAGCGGATTCACGTTTCGGATATAATAATCATTGAGCACGATGCATTCCCCGGTTTTGGGGCATTCCCTGTCCTCGCGCATCGCACGCTCTGCCGCGTCTCCGGTGAGCCACTGGATGTAGTCGATGTTGAGATAATTCTTTCCGGACTTCGCGTAAACTTTTTTGACGTACCCCATCTGCCTTTCGCTGCTCACCGGAAATATGCCCGCTTCGCCCCCGCTCGGCGCAGTTTCTGGTTCTTCTTCGAAGGTCGACTCTTTCGCCCGCTTCTTCTGCTGTTCGACACCCTCCTTTGCTTTTTCCATCTGATCCCGCCATTGCTCCAGTTTGGGTTTGTTCTCTTTGATTTCTTTTTTCACTTTCTTATAGCTCCAGTAGGCAATTCCCCCGATTACAAGACCCGCGAGAATGAGAAGCGCCAAACATCCGCCTAGAATCCACCATAAAACTTTGTTGCTGCTTTTCGGGGAAGCAACTGCTTTTGTGTTTTGTTTTTGGTTCATATTTTTGCGATTAATAATGTTTGTTTTATTATAGCACACATTCCCTTCTTTATGTTAGAATTCCAGTATGATGGAAAAAGTACTGAAATTCCCCAAGGGTTTTTTGTGGGGCGCGGCCACTTCCGCCTATCAGGTTGAAGGCGGAAACAAAAACGACTGGTCGGAGTGGGAAAAGAAAAATGCCGAGCGTCTTGCCGAAGAGGCGAGAACGAAATGGGCCAAATGGCAGCAAAAAAAGTTCCCGGAAATGTTTGATCCGGAAAACTACATTTGCGGCCGGGCCTGCGATCACTACCATCGCTATGAATCAGATCTGGACATTGCCCAATCCCTCGGCTTCAACGCTTTTCGAATTTCCATTGAATGGTCGCGGATTGAGCCGGAGGAAGGAAAATTCGACGAACGGGAAATCGAGCATTATCGAAAAGTCATCTCCGCCATCCGCACTCGCGACATGGAGCCGTTTGTAGTTTTGTGGCATTATACACTGCCTCTCTGGCTTGCAAAAAAGAAAGGCATCCTAAACAAAAAATTTCCCGAATACTTTGCAAAATATTCTGAATACGTTGTAAAAAACTTGGGCAATCTGTGTAAGTTTTGGATTACCCTCAATGAACCCAGCGTCGTTATAAGTCACAGTTACATCAATGGCACGCGACCGCCCGAAAAGAAAAGCTTGTGGCTGGCCTGGCTTGCATATCGAAAAATGATGAATGCTCATAATTTCGCTTACAGGACAATAAAAAAAATTTCGAAAAATAATCAAATTGGTTTTGCAAATCACATAAAATATTTTGAACCCTATAGAAAAAATTCTGCCATGGATAAGTTAGTAGTCTCAATAGTTGATTACTTTGGAAATTGGATTTTCTACAATCTTTCGAAAAATAAAAACGATTTTATTGCCTTGCAATATTATTTCCGTTTTCGTTTAAAATTTCCCGGGAAAATGAAAACTGAAAGTAAAAATCTGACTGATCTAGGATGGGAAATATTTCCAGAAGGAATTTATTACCTCTTAAAAGTACTCGAAGAATATAATCTGCCTGTTTACATTCTCGAAAATGGCCTAGCTGACGCCAAAGACGAAAAACGAGAAAAATTTATCAAAGACCATCTAGGCTGGGTTCATCAAGCCATTTCTGAAGGCGCGGATGTTCGCGGATATTTTCATTGGTCGCTGCTCGACAACTTTGAATGGGACAAGGGCTTTTGGCCGCGGTTTGGGCTGGTCGAAGTGGACTATAAAACGATGGAGCGAAAAATCCGCCCCAGCGCTCTCGAATACGCAAAAATATGCAAGAGTAACGAGCTAGAAATTGAATAGAATAAGGGAGTCATTGCTGTGCATCAATGCGCTAGCGCATTGATGCAAAAAAGCAACACAGATTTGTTACAATATACTGGTACATTGTAACATTACGAAATAAACAAAAAATATTATGTGGGTGTATATTGCGATTGTGGGATATACTCTGCTCGCTGTTGAAGCGGTGATGAGCAAGTACATCATTGCCGGCCGGATGAGAAGCTGGCAGCTTTACAGCTTTTACATCGGAATTTTTTCCGTCTTCAGCGCTTTCTTCGCCCCCTTCGGCCTGAAATGGTTCGGGATTCTTCCTTTTCTTATTTCGTTTCTTTCAGGAATAATCTTTTTTCTGTCTCTGGCTTTTCTCTTCCGCTCGCTTCTGCGCTCTTCGACCTCGCGCGTCTATATTCTCTTCGGCGCAACCTCAACAATTACAGCAACGGCTCTCTCGCCGCTCCTGATCGGAGAAGCTTTTTGGGGGAAAGAAATTTTGGGTATCCTTTTTCTTCTTCTCGGCGGTGCCGTCATATCTTATAAATTCTACGCTGGAAGATTCTTCTCCCACTGGCGGGGAGCGACTCTGGCGGGGATTCTGGCCGCTTTTTCGATGATCCTTCTGAAATACGGATACAACCACCAAGCCTTTGTGAGCGGATATGTAATCAGCCGGGGAGGAATCCTCTTTGCGGCTCTGGCTTCGCTTCTTATTCCCGCTTTCCGCAGGGCGGTTTTTGAAAACATAAGAAAAAGGAGGCAAAGAGAGAATATTGAAAATCTGGGCGGGACCATAATCGCCAAAGCCACCGCCGGAGCCGGAACGCTTCTTTTGAATTGGAGTATTTCCCTCGGAAGTGTGGCCATCATCAGCTCTCTGGTTTCATTCCAGTATCTTCTCACGTTCCTCTTCGCTCTTTTTCTGTCTTTTTTCCTCAAGGATATTTTTATTGAAAGATTTTCAGTGTTGAACTTTTTAACTAAGGTGTTGGGAATTTTGCTGGTAACATTGGGAACAATACTGGTAATTTTCAAATAGGACTATGAAAACCAGGCGAAAAATATTTTTGATTTTCATACTGATCGCTGTTGCCGGATTTCTTTTCCTTATCCAAAAACCGACTGGTCTCGTTGATAATCCGGACGACATCAAGTGGGGCATTGCTTTTTCAAAATCATTCACAACCGAAATGGGACTCGACTGGCGGGAAGCATACCTTGCAACACTTGATGATCTCGGAGTTAAGAGAATGCGTCTGCCGATTTACTGGCAGGACATTGAGGCGGAGCCAGGAAAGTACACTTTTTCAGATTATGACTGGATGATTGAAGAAGCCCAAAAAAGAGACGTGCAGCTCATTTTGGTCGTTGGCCGCAAACTTCCCCGCTGGCCGGAGTGTCATGCGCCTTTCTGGGCGGATAATCTCCCGGAAAATGAGAAGCAGGAAAAGATTTTGAATCTGATCTCGAGTGCGGTCGCTCGGTACAAAAATACAGAGAGCCTGCATCTCTGGCAGGTTGACAACGAACCCTTCTTGCCCTTCGGGGAATGCACGATCTCAAATCCGGAATTTCTCGATAAGGAGGTGGCGGCCGTCCGCCGGATTGATCCGGAACACAAAATTATGGTTACTGACAGCGGAGAGTTGAGTCTTTGGGTTTTTGCAGCGAAAAGAGCCGATGTTTTCGGGACGACGATGTACCGGATAATTTACAAAGAGCCGATTGGCTATTTCAAATATCCGCTTCCGCCGAAATTTTTCTGGGCGAAAGCCAATCTTGTCCATCTTTTTTATCCGGAAAAGCCGATTATCATCTCGGAACTGCAAGCCGAACCCTGGGGACCGAAGCTGATTTATGACCTGACGCTTGAGGAGCAGGAAAAATCAATGAGCCTCGATCAGTTTCATAAAAATATTGAATACGCCGAGCAGGCTGGTTTTCCCGAAAACTATCTTTGGGGAGTGGAATGGTGGTATTGGCTCAAAACCCAACACGACCGCCCCGAATTTTGGGAAGCGGCCAGGGAGATATTGAAGGAGAAATAACTCTCATCAAAAACAAAAAACACCCCCGAGGTGTTTTTTTGCTTATTTGCATTTGCTAAAAAAATTAAGTTCTGTATCCTAAAATTTCATAAATCAACTTCCAAAACGAGTATGTCTCCGGCACGTACTCTTTGAAAAAATTCCCCGGGGTAAAAGGCGGAAGCACCGGATTCACGTGAGAAAAGATGTTAAGCAGGAAAAGTTCAGTATGCGTTTTGCCTTTGAAATAGTTACGGAGCTCAAGCGATTGGGTGTAAGGAATCACATTATCATTGGCGCTATGAATGATAAAAAGATTAGCGGAAAGCTGTTCTACTTGTTCCTTGGGATTGAGTCCGCGCACAAATGACTGAAGTTCTGCTGGCAAATTTTCGATAAGCTCTCCAACCCTTTGGGGATCGGCGTTGGTGAGTAAATTGAAAATTGATTTTCCTTCGGGCGAAAGCCGATCCGACAGGCCCGATACATCCGATCCAGGATCGGAAATCTTGATCTGGGTAATCTGACGAAGAATATCTGCATCATTTTGATTTTTCAGAAAGTCGGCATAATACCTCACGAAAAACCAGCGGCTTTCCGGATCCGGTTCAATGAAAAAATCCTTTCTCTGGTATGAAAAGTGACCGGTCGTGCTGTATCTTATTACTTCCGCGATGTCATAATAGCCCCCGAAACTTATAAGAAACGACACCGGAATCTGATTTTGCAGCCGCGACGCCGCGATTATCGTCGGGCCCGACCCGACGCTGAATCCGAAAATCCCCAATTTCCCTTGTCGAACAATGTCAGCCCGGCCGGAAATATATCTGATGCTGGCTTCAATTTCTGAAATTACTTTCGGGTTCAATTTCCCTGGACTCATATCGGGAAGGCCGGGCACCAAAACCACAAAGCCGGCTCTGGCAAATGTTTTGGCCAGATTCTCAAGGCGCGGGTCGTCTTTACCGAGCTCGTTCACGCCGTGCACGCAGACAAGAGCGGTGCGTTTTTTGCCACCACCGGGGCGATAAAGATTTGTTTCGAGCTTTTCTCCCTCAATTTCAATTTGGGGATGCTCGACGATTATTTTTTTTGAAACGTAGGGAAGCCACTTGCCTCCAAATTGCGGCACAAGATCATGAAGCGCCAGCAACGCGACAGATCCCCGCTGGACGGCGGGGAGGCAGATAATGAGGAGCGCTGCGATGAGGAGGAATATAATCGGCTTCTGCATATCCTTGATATTAGCGGTCAATTTTCGTCCCTTAGCTGACCTCTGACCACGCTATCTTCTGTGCAGTGGAAAATATGACTCTTTCGGGCAACCTCGGATCTTTTTGGGAAGTTTCGTTGGCTTTTCCGCCAGCTCATGCATTCTTTCGGGCAATTCAAGGCCTTCCTCTTTTTCAATGTCCTCGAGAGGATCGTAAGAATGAAGAATTTCCTTCCGGCTCATGGGATGAAACTTTTTCTTTCGCTTTGATCTCATACTCATTAGTACAATCTTAGCAAAATAAATTTTCATTGTATATCATCTACGAGCTCTTGCAGTTTTGGGAAAAAATAAGAATATCATTTCCTCTTCTTTATCCAATTGGCAACAAAAAATCCTCCGATGATAAATGCCGGACCTGCGATTTGAGCGCTCCAGGCCAGCGCGATCCGCCAGTCGCCTAAATTTCTCGTAAACGCGGAGAAAATATACAAAAGACCGGCAAGGATGAAGACGACGCCCCCGACAATTTCACGCTTCCAGGAGATTATGAGAATCGCCAGAAGAATCAGGGCTGGAATATTGTGCATAAATAATCCCAAAAGCGTCTGCCAAAACCCCAGCTTTTCATCGAAAACATCCAGAGAAAACAACGCCAAAAAAGCGATGAAGACTATCGAGAGTATCCTCGGCGTCCAATAGACAAATTTGCCAACTTTAGTTTCCATAACCGCATTATACCACATCTTAAAATCAAAATGCTCTCGGAGCAACAAAAAACCCGCCCCGGGTAAGTATTTTGGTACATATTATGTTACGTAACAAGTTACATAATTAATTGAAAACGATTCGTGGGAGATTTGGAGATTACCCAAAATAATTTTCCACGGCAAACTCGAACTGCTTCAGAAACAGTTCCTTGAAGTATGAAATATTGTTCTGCTCGTAGAACAAGAGAATGGCTTTTTTGTATTCCGCCTCGTCCATACTGCGGTAAGATAGCGGACAGGAATCGAAAGACTGCAAAATGGCATTTCCAGAAAGTCGGCTGGTGCGTTTGTTTCCGTCAACGAAAGGTTGAACGTAAGCAATAAGAAGCATCAGTATGATAGTTTTTTCAAAAACATCTTTCATTTCATTTACCAGCTTGCAAGTTTTTTCCAAAGCTTCCCTGATTTGAAACTCGTTGTCCAGCGGCTTGAAATTGGTTCCCGTTATGCCGACCAGAGATTTCCTCAAGTTTTTGGTCACGTTCAAATTATCCACGAGTAATGAATGGATGTTTTCTATTTGACGAACAGACACCTTTTGAAAATCCTTTTTCTTACTGCCAATATAGTCCAGGGCTTTCTTGTGATTGAGAATCATAATAGCCTCTTCTTTGGGATGCCCAGTCGCCTCTTTCTGATTTTTAATTAACTGTTCCGTTTCCAGAAGGCTATATGTGTTCCCTTCAATCTTTGAAGACTTCCAGCTGAAATCGATGTTCAGCCTTTCGATTTCCTTTCTCAAGGCATCAGGGGAAATGTCCTTTATTTTTTTCCTGTAGATTTTATTTAATTCCTCAAGTTTCTTTTTTTCAGCATCGGAAAAAATGTTTTTTAGCTGGCTGAAAATATCAAAATTAAATTTTTCCTTTATCTCCCGCTGGTCAGAGTCTTTGGCAAAATACTTTTCAACGTCTATCTTTTTCAGAATGGTATATTGAGGCGACAACTGATAGACAACAGCCCGCCCAGCTCCCTGTCTTTCAATCAGTCCCATTTCCAGCAATATTTGCAAATCTCTGGAGATAGTGATTCTCGTAATCTCGCCCAGGCTTTTTTGAATGTGCTCAAATATCCGCCCGATGGAAGCAGTTTTTTCAGATTCAATAAAAGCTAAAATGGCATCCTGTCTCTTGTTTAATTTACTACTTTTTACCCGCATATATTTGTATCATTTATATGCCATAATTGTATCATTTATGATATAAAAAGTCAAGGAAAATGCTTTATTTCCTCATAAATAAGCCCTATTATTCACATCATTATAAGATAAAATCCAAAGCGAAGCCGACTCCAAAAACACCGACAGTATAATGCTGGCGCTTAACTACGGGGCAGGTCTCCCTCAAAATTTTACCCTCCGTAGCCTTTTTCATCCGCCATAGCCTTGGCGAAGGTGGAGGCGCAGGATGGGGATTCGTGGGAAATTTAGCTACTTTGTATTTTTGTCATCACAAAGTCTCTAATTTCTTTCGCTGCTTTATAACCATCCTGTGCATCCTGCGTGGAAAATTCCACGTAATCATCAGGATATCTGGCTTCGGTATAAAACTTATTCAAAATTTTTGCTTGAGGCGTCAATTCCACAAAAGATTTATCCACATTTTCACAGTCCTTCATAAGAACTTCCAAATCATGAATTTTTCTGACATGCATATCATGGCAAGCCAAAAACCCCTTCAGATATTTTTCACCAGCTTGTTGAGCATGGAAACATATCGGGTTGAGAGACGCATCCTTTTCTTTCAACAGCAAACGTATAGTTCCCATATCCTCATCTGCCCTCGCCAGCCAATTTTTGACATAATTTGTGATCATAGCGCTAATGCAAAATATTTAGCTGGCGAGCAGGAAATACAACGCCAAATGTAGTCTTGGATTTTTCATAAATAGTTTTTCCATTGCGGACAATGTCCTCAATAAACAGGTTTCGATTTTCATTGATACTTTTTTTCACTTCTTCGGGGGTGTAAACAAGTATATCAACTGGCACATTGCTGTCAGATATCACATCACGCACTTCTCTAGCTCTATCAACCTTTCTTTGCTTGCTTTCTTTGACTATCAGCAAATCTACGTCACTGTCTTCTGTTGGTTTCCCCCATGCATAAGAGCCAAAGAGGATAATTTTCTCTGGTTTAATCTCTTTAACTATTTTTTCCTTGATTTCAGGAATTTTCGCTTCGTATTTTCCCATTGGTTATAATATATTACATTTTTGGACAAATATCAAATTTCTATTGAGGCGATTTTAGCCCCGTCCGCCTTTGGAGGGTTCGTGGGAAAGGAAGCCTGCCCGTTCGTCCCGCTGTGGCGGGATGCTTCGGGTCAAATCTGAAAAGTGGGTAAGTTTTGAATGGGAAATACGATATTTTGCCAAGAAAAAAAGACCCTTATTTATTCTCGCTAGGTCTCGGTGCGAGTATTGCTGGTTCACAGACCGAGAATAGCAATGATTTTCTCGAGCAACTTGAGTTTGGTGGACTCGTGGTCACAGCCAGCTTCCATTAATTTTCGCCTGTAGGTGTCCAGGCTGGAAGTAGCGATGATGGGCCCATCAAACGACTCACGAATTCTGCGAACCAGAGGGGGTGTAGTCGGAGAATCCCCAGGCACGCAGGCGTCCATCACGATTAGACAGAGGTCGGGGTTAGCGGAAAAAACTTCCTCGGCATCTTCTATAGTGAAAACGCTGAGAATAATTACTTTACCGCTAAGCCCTTTCTTAATAACATCGTGATAGAAATCCTCATCATCAACAACAAGAATTTTCTTCATACCGCTTTCTCCTTTGCGTTAATCGTTTCTCGCCAGTATACAGAGAATTTCCTCCGTATTTAACTCGTACAGTTCTTCCAGATTGTTTTGGATTAAATAATCAAGCGGAGGACGGAAACGAAAGTGAAGGCAATACTTTCGTATAGTTTCCAATTGTGCCTTCGTCATTCTTTCTCTAACGGTCAAAAAATTGGGACGATATTCCTCGCAGAGAAAAATTTGTGCCCTTGTCATCGCTGGCATACAAGAAACTTTGACAGCGGTTTTTTCAAGTTCTCCCTCCTTCATCCCAAATTTTTCCCTTGCACATTTGATATGACCTTCCCATTTACAGTCAATGTATCTCCCATCGGGGAGAATCCATCCATTCTCACTTTCCATAAATGATTCCCTCCCCGTGTGCATTTGAGCAAAGTGTTCTTTTTCTTTTTTTATGATTTGAAAAGGAGCTTCAAAACAGCATATTGCATTTAGGACTTAATGTCAATAACCACATATGAACAATCAAGGAGCGGAGCGGACTCCAAAAATCTCCCTCAAAATGGTTCGTTTCCAGGGAGATAACACAAAAACAGGGTTTTATCCCTGTCTTTGCTTATCTGAAGTAATTGCAAATTCTTGCGGTTGCCCTGTATATTTCAGCTTGTGAAAGCCAAAATAATTTAGCCAAAGTCTATTAACGACCAATTGGGTTAATCTCCGACGCAAGGTCGGAGGCTTCACCGTATCTCCCTAGAAAGGAGGTGATTCGCGGGAGATTTACGATTTTAAGTGCCAAGTGCTGTTGAAATTTCTTCCCAGGGAACATTTTCTAATTTCTTCAGCTCATCAATAATGGCATATGATTCATTGGCACAAAACATTTCAGTCATTTGGGTTTTTGGAGATGCATTGCATCTAGCATTGCCAAACCATTCCAATTTTTCCAGCAAGTCATCCAAATCTTTATTTTTTACGGCTTGGCGAATTTCTTTCGCCAATTCAGCGTGCCTTACCGAAGATTTGGGGTCGCCATATCCCTGTAAAAGTTTGCTCAATTTTCCTCCGATACTTGCCGCCTCCTCCTTTTTAACATCTGTTTCTATTTTGCTCATAAATATTTATTTGAGTAATTATTCTGCTATATTTAGTTTACCAAGATTTTGTCTTCACTATACTTTTCATAACAGGATATGATCTCATTGGTTTGATGGGCGATAGCGGAAATTTAGGAAATAGCTTGCATTTGGCTTTCCAATATTTTCCAGACAACGAAGCTTCAAAAGCGCTTGAAATCAAGCTCTTTCTATCACCTAGCTTATCCAGGGCTATGTATGTTCCAAACATTTTTGCCGTTGTTTCAAAATATTTTGCCAGTGAATCGTAGATATCTGCTCTGCTTTTAGCTCCAAAGCTCTCATCTTCCGCATTTTGATATTCTTGAGATAAAAATAGAAGAACTTCTGGATTTTTTTCTTCGGTCATCTGCCTCAATAGTTCTTTTTTCTTATTTTTATAGACATCCTCACTTAGTTTCGCCTTAATGTCTTCCGCTTTTTTTCTATATCTTTCGCTTAGGTCTATAAAATCATCAATGGCTTTCCTTATAGTCCCTGCTAGTTCCTCAGGCGTAGCTTCCTGGCTAAACACACTCTTCGCTTCAATAATTGCTTCTTGCACAATTTTATCAAGAACTTTACTTTCTTCGTCTTCCTGGCGTTCGTCTATTCCAACCGCTTCTAAAGATGTTGGTGACTTTTCCTCTAGCGACATATTTGTGATTTTAATAATTATTTTTGCTCCGAAAGCATCCTTTTGATTAGTCCTATCTGTTTTCCAAAGCCAGACTTGCCTAATCCTGGAATACCATCCTTTTTCAAAATATTCAAAAATTCTTCTTTTTTATCGTCTTCAATTCCTATTTTATCGAGATTTTGAGAAATATAACTGAAAGAACTTTCATCCAAAGAGGCTGATTCATTCTTTTGGGCTTCTGCTTTATTTTCAAAGATATATTTCCCATCCTGAAATACCACTGCAGCCTGTTGCGCCCCAGCCCTTTTGGCTTGCACTGCCTCAATTAACACTGACAAAGCTTTTTCCATTTCATTTAAAGTCGTTAAGCTTTTTGTAGCTCGTTCAATGATTTTTGTCACTTTTTCGTTTTTTTGGTCACTATTTTCATTATGGGTTGCCAAAACATCAGCCTTATTAAATGCAAACACTAACTTCATCTTTTCTATTAGCGACAAGCTTCCTGGAATCTGTTCGACTTTTGCGATAAAATCATCGTAAGCTCCTAATTCCTTCCCCTTTGGTTGATTATTTTTCTCAAAATTATTAACCAGATTTAGTGCCGAGGCATGGAGTCCGACTAGTTTGGCAACAAATTCTAAATCTTCAGCTTCAAGCTTGATACTGCTTCGTGACAAAATATCACGGGTCATATTTTCACTGACTTTTTCATGACCAGCGTACTGCCTTTTTTCTGGGTCTTTGGGGTGGATTTGTGTTCCTTCCTCTGAAATTTTCCCTAAATCATGAAGATACCCCGCCAGCAAAACTAATTCTTTTTTTTCAAGCTTAGAAACAAATGGGTCTTCCTCTAGGTGTTTTACTACTTCTTGAGTATGGACTTCGAGAGTCAGGTCATGAAAATCGGTCCTTTGGTCAAATTCTTTCATTTTCTTTAACTCTGGAATGGCTTCTGAAATTTTCTCAAAAGAAGAAACATCAAATCCTTCTTTTTTCTGCTGTGCTTTCAAAAAAGCAGCATCCATTGTTCCCATAGATTTTTTTGCTAATGATTATGGCTTGATTAAAATCATTTTACCTCAAAAACACAAAAAATACCATATTTCAGGTATTTCTTGAGTTTGAATTGCATCCGCCAGAGGCGGATTTGAGTTTTGTTGCTCCGACGTAATGTCAAAGACAAAAATCAAAAGCTTTTGCGGTTGTCCTCGCCCGCATTCGCTATGCGAAAGCGTTGCGAGCGGGCTTGTGCCAAGTCTATTAACGACCAATTGGGTTAATCTTCCGCCAGAGGCGGAAGGATTTCACCGTATCTCCCTAGAAAGGAGGTGATCCATCCACAGCTTCCGCTACGGATGCCTTGTTCATGTTCTTCCTTATATCGCTATAAGGCATGGACTATATCTTCAACCTGCTTTTGATGATTTTCTCTTTTCTTGGATGCCACGATCCGATTTCTTGAAGAAATTTCTGATGGCCTTCGGCCAAGACATATATTCTCCAATAATCTGGATCAACTTTTCCACTGGGATTGTGAATTTTCCCAGTTTTTATCCCAAGATTTTGTAGAATTTTCTTCAACTTCACAATCTTGATTTTGTCCTTTTGTGCGAGTTGAATATAAAATCTACCCTTTTGTCTTGGAATTGATCCTTCGGCATCGAAGAATCCGCGAATATAGCCTGATTTTTCTTCGGCACTATTGAGCTTCATTGGATCGAACTTGAAATCAAGGAATTTTGCGAGAGTTTCGAGAACGAAAACCGATCTCGTTCTCCCTTCTTGATATATCCAAGATTTGTGCCCAATTTTGCTCAATAATTTTTGCAAAACCTTCAACCACCCCGTTCCTTTTTGCGAAAATCTGTATCGCTTGTTGGAATTGAAAGTAGCGTCATGCAATGCGCCTTGTAAATAGGCTATGATTTCATCTCTTGCAGGTGCCTGACGTGTAGTCTCTGAGGGGTCACGAAGACTTCCCTGCTGATTGCCTGCACTCGAAGCCTTGTCACTCATGAAATTATTTTATCATGAGTAGCTCGAGATACACAGGTTTTCCAGCATATAGTCGAGTTTTTCTCAAAGATTACTCTTTGAGGTCGCAATTTTACCTACGACTTCACCCTTATCATCGATCCTACCGTGGTACCCCGCTTTGTTCGCAAGCGAACAATGCGGAAAATGCCAAACTTTACAAAGTCCCAAAATTCCAAACGTTTGGTATTTTGTTCTTTTATGTCTCTGGATATTTCCCCGCCCGTGCTTGTGTCCAAGGCGGGGCACTTCGGGTATTACCGACTCTCTTGGTGTGACGGGCATTGTAATGATTGAAAGATATCTTACGTTCCCACTACGCGAGCAGATTTCCTGCACGTAGCGGAGTCCCAGCTAAATATGCATCTGTGATTTCAGCTTCTTTATTCTCGCCACTTGCTTTTCGCTCAAGTGGCCCCTTTTCCTGGAAACAATCTCCTCAATTCTGCAAAACAATTCGAAATCTCTTTTTCTTGAAATGCCTTGAGGTCTATTTTTCCGAAAGAATGGAATTATTACTTGAGAAATATTCCTGTAGCTGCTAACTTCAAACCGATAGCAATGACTGTGATTGATTCGATTCTCGTTTTGAAAATAAACATTTCCGCAGCCAAAGAATTTTTTGACTTTTTTGAGGAGCGGGAGTTCATCTTCTCGCAATTTGATGTAATAATGCCACTCAATCCGGTAGTGCTTTGTGTATTTGGATCGTTTCCCTTTGGGTGGATGTAGATAAACAGAAAAGCTTCCTTCGCCATCTGTCAAACCTACGATATAATCTTTTGATAGCATATCTTTGGGTTGAGTCCTTCTTCCCGACAAAATGTCGGGATTTACTATGACTCGGCTGACTTCCTATGTTTATAGCATATCATATTATGCTCTATCTTTCATTTTCCAACATAGGATCTCCTTGGGTTACTTTTTGAACTTTTCCCAGCATCCCAATCAAGGCTCTCTATGATTTTCCCTACCCCACCGCCCAAATAGTAGGTCAATCGCCTTTTTTGTGATCAGGCTACTGTTTGTCTTGGAATCCTTCAGTCTAGCCTTACGGCTTAAGACCTATCCCTTGACTACGTCCAGTCTGACGATGACGGACGAGTGGATTTCAACCACTTAGCTCAAAAAGCTGCCAAGCGCCTTTATTATGGTGAGTACAAGACCCGAGAACGTATTCACCGGGACATGGCTGATTCCCGATTACTAGCGATTCCGGCTTCATGAAGTCGAGTTGCAGACTTCAATCCGAACTGGGACCGGCTTTTATGGGATTGGCTCCAGCTTGCGCTTTGGCTACCCGCTGTACCGGCCATTGTAGCATGCGTGTCGCCCAGGGCGTCAGAGGGCCATGCTGATTTGACGTCATCCCCACCTTCCTCCCAGCCCTTTGTTCGCAGGCGAACAAAGGGAAAATGCCAAACTTTAACAAAAACCCAAAATACCAAACATTTGGAATTTTGTCGCTTTGTCGTTTTGGAATTTTGCCCTTTGCGCTACGCGCAAAGGGCTGGGCAGTCCCGAGTGACACTTGTAACACTCGGCAGGGGTTGCGCTCGTTTCCCAACTTAATGGAACACCTCACGGCACGAGCTGACGACAACCATGCAGCACCTGTCCTACACTCTCGAAGAAGTCCCGATTTCTCGGGATTTGCAGTAGGATTTCAAGCCCTGGTGAGGTTCCTCGCTTGCTGACGAATTGAACCGCGTGCTCCACCGCTTGTGCGGGTCCCCGTCTATTCCTTTGAGTTTTAGCCTTGCGGCCGTACTTCCCAGGCGGCCTGCTTAACGCGTTAGCTCCGATCCTGAAAGGGTCGATACTTCCAAGACCTAGCAGGCAACGTTTAGGGCGTGGACTACTGGGGTATCTAATCCCATTCGCTACCCACGCTTTCGCATCTCAGCGTCCGGCAAAGCCCAGCTCACTGCCTTCGCCTTTGGCGTTCCATATGATATCAACGCATTTCACTGCTACACCATATGTTCCATGAGCCTCTGCTTGCCGCAAGTAATGACGTTTCAGATGCAGCTCCAACGTTGAGCGCTGGAATTTAACATCTGACTATCAAAACCGCCTACATGCGCTTTACGCCCAATAAATCCGGATAACGCTTGAGGTCTCTGTATTACCGCTGCTGCTGGCACAGAGTTAGCAACCTCTTATTCATATCATACCGTCAGAAGTGAGATGAATCTCACTTCTTCTTCTGATATAAAAGGAGTTTACAACCCGAAGGCCTTCATCCTCCACGCGGCGTCGCTCGGTCAGGCTTTCGCCCATTGCCGAAGATTCTCGACTGCAGCCACCCGTAGGTGTTTGGACAGTGTCTCAGTTCCAATGTTGGGGATCATGCTCTCACATCCCCTACCCGTCATAGCCTTGGTGGGCCATTACCCCGCCAACAAGCTGATAGGACACAGGCCGCTCTCTAGGCGCCAGTGCTCCGCGCTGGAATTTTCAATTTTAAATTTTCAATTTTCAAACAATTTTCAATGACTAAATTTTAAAATTTAGAAATTTAGAATTGATTTGAAATTTCAAATTTAGGCTTTGAAATTCCCGGTGCGAAACACTGACTTTACTCCGAAGAGAACCATCGTGTATTATCTCGGATTTCTCCGAGTTATTCACGACCCAGAGGTACGTTCCTATGCATTACTAACCCGTTTGCCATGCCGCCCGAGGGCGGCATACGACTTGCATGCCTTATCCACGCCGCCAGCGTTCATCCTGAGCCAGGATCAAACTCTCAGTAAGAATTATCTAGAAATAAATTTCTAAACAATTTTGAGAACCTGAAATTTTTTGATAGAAATTTCAGCGAACTCGAAAGTAAACAATTTCTAATTGAATAGATCTTTGGCTATTAGGACAACCGCAAAAACTTGCAATTTACCCCGACTTTCACGTCGGGGATGTATTCAATTATTAAGGTTCTTCGCATTCTCATTAAGACAACGAAAACACGACCGGAATAATCGGTAATATTTCTATTACAAACTATTCCAGTCGCGTCTTTCACTTCGCCCTCCGTAGCCTTGGCGCAGGAGGGTCTACCCTAATTATAGACTACAAAATGATCGACTTTGTTTTTTATGATTAAATTTTAATGGCAAAATCAATTATAACAGTCTGAAAAAGTGTGTCAAGAGCCTGTATAAGTCCACCCTCGATTGCACTCCTGAGGCAAATTAAAGTTTACAGGTTGCAGTGATAATATGAATTGTAGCGGGGATAATTTGTTTTGAAAAGCATAATGCACTCTTCTTGTGTTGTACCAAACCAGATAATCAATAATCTTGTTGTTGAAAATATCGGGATTCAGAAGTTCGGATTTGTGAAAATCAATGAATTCATCTTGAAGGGTTTGGTTGAATCTCTCACAATGGGCATTCATCTTGGGTGTTTTGGGATAAGTATGGAAATGAATCATGTGCAGCTCTTTAAGTTTCTTGGAAAAATGTTTGGCAAATTCCGAACCGTTGTCAGTTAAGACGAATTTTACCGGAAAGGGAAAGATTTTGAGACAAAGCTCAAAGAATTCTTTGGCGGCGAGCGAAGCATGGGATTTGGTGCTCCAGGCAAATCCGAATCTGGTGTAGATGTCCTCGAAGGAGATGACATACCTTCTCACACCATTGAGATGCTCCTCAATGGTGTCCAGTGCCACCAGATGACCGGGATAGCAAACCTTGAAATCCTTGGGTTTTCGGAGCTTTTTGCGGCGTTTCAGGGGCTTTATCTTGCCGAAATGGGTTACTTTTTGCGGAAACATCCTGAGTCCCCCTAAATCCTTGATGATTCTGCCGATAGTGGATATTTTGGGACATTCCAGATTGTGGAGCTGGCAGAATTCCAGAAGTTCCGGATAAAGTTTGTCTTTTCCAAGATTGGGATGGGCGAAACGCTGGCGTTTAATCTCCGCGATAATTTCCTCCGGCCAAGTGCGAACTCGTTTCTTCTTAGGAGCGCGGGATTGGTCGTTCAGAGATTCAATTTTCCCGCCGGATTTTTCCCAGATCGATTTCCAATGATAGAGAGTTCGTTTCTTTACTGGAAAAGCGTCGAGGGCGGCTTGAGTTCCGTGTTTCTCCCAAAACACCAGAATGCGAGCTTTCTTGAGAGCCTTTTTGCTGATCATATACTTGTATTTGAGGTAGTGGTTATACACAGTAATGAAACCTCGAATACCCGTATATTTGCAATGTATTTTATGAAAAAACGGCACGCATTTACTTTCTCATAGAGTGCAATATGTTAATGAACTTACGCAGAGCCTAGTTTTTCCACCGCTTCCCGAAACTTCTCACCTCTGTCAAATTCGTTGAGAAAGAGTCCGAAACTGGCCGCGCCTGGCGAAAGCAGAACCACGTCGCCCGGGCCGGAAATGCTTTTTGCTCTAAGTACCGCTTTTTCCATTGAATCAAACTCGCTGTCAATAGTTACCCTAGAGCTCGGCTCTAGGGTAACTATTTTCTTTAATTCGGCCTTTATTTTTTCGGTCGCTTCGCCTTTGAGTAAAACCACCTTTCTCACTTTTTCCGAAATCACTTTCGCAAATTCTTTGAAATCAAGATTCTTGTCTGCTCCGCCGGCGATCAGCGTAATGCGTTCCGAAAAAGAATTGATGCCCGCAATGGCCGCATCGGGTGTCGTCGCAGCCGTGTCATTGTAATATTTAACTTTGTCCAATTCCCGCACCAATTCCAGCCGGTGCGGAACGCCCTTGAAATTTTTCACCGCGTCGCAAATCTTTTCCGGCGCGACGCCGTAGACAAAAGTTGCCGCGGCCGCCGCGAGAACATTGTACAAACTATGAGCGCCCCGCAGTTTGATGTCATTAAGGTCGCAAATAACTTTTTCTCCCCCGCTACCCTTATAAAATATTTTTCCTTCTTTCACGCCGACGAAATCGCAACTCGAATCAATCTTCGCGTCAGCGGTGAAAAATACAATTTTTGACTTCGCTTCATCCGCTAAAAATCGTGTTGCCTTGTTGTCATAATTCAAAACCGCAAAATCATCCGCCTTTTGACTGGAAAAAATATACTTCTTGTCCGCGATATATTTTTCCAT
>Ga0233422_10000021_pt1 | contig 90530 bp, 88 predicted proteins | sample Watercolumn_Mata_2_FD_182724 | JGI IMG/M metagenome (GOLD analysis project Ga0233422, IMG submission 182724) | Freshwater microbial communities from Lake Matano, South Sulawesi, Indonesia - Watercolumn_Matano_2014_110_MG | ecosystem: Environmental > Aquatic > Freshwater > Lake | place...
GGGGCGTAGTTAAACCAACAGTTACGAACATCTTCCTAACTCCGTCATTTTTATTTAGTTATCCAACTTTACCAGTGCCTCCGCTATCCTCTCCATAGTCCGCCTTTGCCACAACCATCGGCCAGCCAAAAGTTTTTATAAAAACTTTTGGCTGCCATCCCCCCCGTTTAGATTTCGAAGCCGCAGGCTGAGAAATCTGGGGGGGATATTCTCGTTGTACTTCCAAAGAATATCCCTCTTTGGCCTGGTCTTCGGTAGATACTCTGATATATAAAGCAGTCTTCATTTTTGCCTTAGAATCTTATGTCAGGATCATACTCGATATTATTTTTATTTATTTTATATTCTCCATTTGTCTTTATTGCTTCGGCCCACCCAATTCTTATAGAACGTGGGAAAAATGTAAAACTGCCTGTTCCTGAACTTTCTACTTTAAATTGTATATATTGTCTAAAAGGAAAATCTATTATAGAGGCGTGATTATTAGTAAATGGTCCTTTTACATATTCAGCATCTTTTTGACTATCTTTCATAATAATGTATAAACGCGCGTTCTCATCGCCTTCAACTTCTTGTTCCCAATGAATAATTTTTACTACTCTAATATTTCCATTTAATAATTGTTCAGTGCGCTTACTACCAAGTATATTCTGATAAATTCTAAAAAATGGGTCGTAAGGAACAATTTCTAGAATAGCGTTGAGTTCTTTTGATAAAGAAGCAACGTCTTTTTGCTGTAGAGACATAAAGAATTTTGAAGCGTGATGCTTCAATTTTTGAAATTCAATCTCCTGGACGCGTTTTTTTAACAAATCAACCTTAGTATCATCAAAGTATAATTCTAATAATTTAGTAATATCTTTTGAAGCATGAGGAGAAAAACATTGATATAGAGTAAAGGGCAAAGCAATTATTCCACAAATAGCACTGATTACAAATAACTTATTCCAAAAACTGAGTTTTTTAAAACGGACCCATAGATTTGATCTTTTATCATTCATACTACAAAAATTCCTCTTTAAAAACTGCTTTTTTGTCCCGCAACCGCGGGACGCGAACTGCTCGAAGAGCAGGACGCAAAAACATCAAAATCACCCACAACCCCCGCAGTTTTGATTCGCTTTTGCGAATGCAAAACGAATCAGCGGGGGTGAATCTTTTGCCCCCTTTAACCCCTTTAAAATCCCCAAAATCATCACGCGGTACTTGCACCAACGGCCAGCCACACAGATTATTCATAACTAATGAAATTTTAAATGCGGAAACCTTGGGTAAATTTTTCAAAGGGCAGGAATTGTATCTGGCAATTCTTCCAATTTATCTTATCTTCTAATACTTCATTAATAACATACGCAGATTTCACTGTAGAATAACGGGTAAGAAATCTCTTAAGCCCAGACGGAATCTCTGGAAGGGTAATTTTGCTTTTAACTTCGATAGGAATGGGAATCCTATCTTTAAGAAGGACGAAATCAACTTCACCGCCGTCCTTAGTCCTCCAGAATTTAATTTCCATATTGGGCGTAAGCCCAGCCTGCAGGCTTAAGAATACAAACGACTCCAAGATAACCCCCTTATCAGGCCGGGAATCAATAACGGAAAAATCTTTTAAGAGCATATTCCTTACACCTAAATCATACAGATAACTTTTGCATGATTTTTTTAATTCGTTTCCTAAATTTTTCGAATAACTGTAAATGCGGTAATTAACGTAGGTCTGCTCAAGAATATCAAGATAGCGATTTATGGCTTTAGAACTTAAGCCCACTTCAGCGCTTAGAGAATGCACAGAAATTGTTGAACCTTGATTCTGGGCTAAAAGGTATAAAAGATGATTGAAAGCACGGATATTCTCTTCTTTGATGAGAGATTTAACGTCTTTTAAAATATAACTTCCCACAAGCTCATTTAAAATTTGCTGTTTTCTTTCTTCAGAATCAGTATGAGTTAAACCCGGCATACCGCCGAAACGCAGATAATCCTCAAACGTAAAGGAAGGATGGCTATTTCTAATTTCAGCGTATTCTAGGGGGTAAATACGATATAAGAATCTTCTACCCGCCAGACTTTCTTTCAGGTGCTTATGAATCTCTAAAGAAGACGAGCCGGAACAGATAATCTTGATTTTCTTTTTGGAGTCAAAAATAGCTTTTAATATCTTAGAAATATTACGCACATATTGAAACTCATCAATAAAAACAATCTCGCCTGCTTCATTTATTATCCGGACAATCTCTTTATCTGGTCGGTTAAAATCAGCTAATACCTGAGGTTGCTCTAAATCAAAAAAAGTTACTCTTAGCCCCTTTTGTTTGGCATAATCTTCTAACATCCTAAGGAGCGTTGTCTTACCGACTTGGCGAGGTCCCAGAAGAATAAGGATTTCCGGTTGGCTTAACTCCTGCTGTAACTTACTAAGAATATTGCGTTTAATCATTCTATTGACAAATATAACCTATTAGGTCAAAAAAGTCAAGGAAAATTTTAACTTTTGCGGGAAAAGCGATAGGTCTCTAAACTCCGATTTTCAATGAGTGCCTCCGTTTATTCAGGGGGTTTCCGGAGGCACCCTGAAGTCATATTGGGCAGTGCAGGTTTTTAAACGGTAACAGCTTCTTGGCGAGAAAAATTTTTCTCCGGAGTTACTACTTTAATTATTTGTCGGGCAGCCTTCCTTCCTGAAAAAAGCATCCCGGCAAATGTCGGGCCCATGCGCGGTATGCCAAAAACTGTGGACACTGCCATTCCGACTGCATAGAGGCCCGGATGAATCTCTCCAGTTTTTTCTACCACGAGTTCCTCCGACACATTGACATCCATCGGGCCGTAAGTTTGTAATTTTAACAGCCCCCTCTTCTCAAGGCTCTTTGCAACCTGCGCATCATGACCTGTGGCATCAATTACAACCTTTGATTCCAGGGCAATGGGGTCAACGCAAGTAATCTGTCTTGGCAAGGCTGATACCGCAGACCAGTTAATCACTACGCCCTCTACCCTATTATTACGATACACCACATCATCAAATTTTGTAAGGTTGAGTATCCTGGCTCCGGAATCGCAGGCAGCAGAGATAAGTCTTGAGCAGGCTGTCGGACCGTCAGCGACAAACAGCCCGGCTTCAATTTCTTTACAAGGTATCTTTAACTCACCAAGAATGGTATCTGCCGGCGCCCTGAACGTCAAAGTATTCATAAAATAACCGCCGACCCAGAAGCCTCCTCCGATGTAGTTATTGCTTTCAATTACCAACGTCTTTAACCCTGCATTAGCCAAGTCGCGCGCTACCATAAGGCCGCTAGGGCCAGCGCCCACAACTATTGCATCTGAAACAATGTACTCCTCAAACCACTTATTAAATTCACCGACAATTGCCCGGCTTATCTGTGACTCCGTTATCTTTCTGAACATCTTTTCCCTCCTTTTTTGTCAACCCTGGATAAGGATAACCGCGAGAGTAATAAAAAACCCTTATGCCAACTGCATAAGGGTTACACATCCAGGCCTCCTTTCCCTCCGCTGGCATTATCCAGATCAGGTTATTAGGGTAATCCGTTTACTTCACGGAACTCTCAGGCCGTATGTACGACCTCCCCGTTTTCTTAACCGACTAATTAAAACATAAATTCTATCTTACGTCAAGCCTTATAATAAGTTGCTTATTCATCGCAACAGTTTTCTTTACAAAAAGATTATTTAATTGTAGCGGACGGGCAGATCTGGTTGTAGGCGCAATAGGTACAGACCATATAGCCTGGGGTTGCCTCAAAATTACGTTTGCGTAAACCACAGGATGCCTCCCTAATCTGCTCTTTTACCTTTTCTAAATCGCCTTCGTCTTTTTTGTCTGTGCCGATAAGCCCGGATTCCAGGAAATGCAACTCTACCCTTCTTGGCAATTGTCCGAAAATATTCTGGTAGGCCAATGCGTAAAGACTAAGTTGCATACTTTCTTTTGTGCGCTTATCCGCGTCCTTTTGTTTATTTAGCTCGGAGGTCTTAAAATCTATAATCACTGCCCCGCCTTTTTCCATATCCACGCGGTCAAAGCGGCCGCGGACTTTGTTATTTTCAAAGATAAATGAGAAATCCTTTTCAATGTACAAAGGGCTGGAGTCGCGTTTTTCCTCCTCCTTAAAGAAACAGACTAATGCCTCCTGCCCTATCCTGAAACGCTCCTGTTGGTGCCTGGCGTCCAGAAAACCCTGCGGGTCAAAGCTCTCTTTAAAGGCATTCAGCAAATCAGCGAGTTGCATTTTTTTGCCTGCCATCTTAAACTTGAAATATTTTGTTACTGCCTCATGCATTGCCCTTCCGTAGATAACCGTATGGTGCTCCATTATGGGCACACGCAAGATATGCACGTATTTATATTTTAAGGGGCAGCTCAGGTAATCGTCTAACTGGTAAAAACTTAAATTCAGGAGTTCGCCTTCAGGGACTTTCGCAAGTTTAGCCTCGGCAGTTTCTTTCTTTGGCGCAAAACGGCCTATTGCCTGCAGGGCGCTGGTTTTCTGTTTTTCCTTTTCCTTTATCTCCTCGCCTAACGCCTCAACAATGAACTGGCTGATGCGCCGCATCCTCGCTCCTCCGTAATCAACAGCGCTGGTCAGATAGAGTTCTTCTTTTGCGCGCGTCATCCCCACATAAAACAGGCGGCGCTCCTCCTGGATATGGAAATCTCCGGTGGGCAATATTTCTTTTATAAGCGCATCGGGTAATTCTATAGTCTGCCTGCGGTGCGATACGGGAAATTTTGCGTTAACCAGGCTTACCATAAATACAACGCGGAATTCCAACCCCTTTGCTTTATGAATAGTGAGCACCTGCACTGCATCCGTATCTAAATCCGCCTCTGCGGTCTCCGGGTCATCCCCTGCTTCAATTAGAAGGTCTAAATAATTCACGAAATTTATTACGCGGTCTTCCCTTGCTACCAGTTCGAAATCGCGCACGATATTAAAGAATTTGGCGATATTCTGAATCTGGGCTTCTTTTTCTAAGTTTATGTCGCGGGTAAGCTTCTTAAGGAACCCTGTTTCGGTTAAGAAACCGTACAAAAGCCGTCCCGTAGTCTCATCCCGGGAAACCTTAAGAAATTTTTCCAGGTCGGTTAATATTGTATTGATTTTTTTGCGCGATTCTTCGCTTACCTCTGATAATTCCGGGGTATTGCCTAAGTTTTTGAATACCAAGTAGAGCGGCATATTCCTGCGCCTGGCATAATGCATACACAGGCTTAAATCCGAAAGGCTCAATGCGTAAACCGGGGAACTCGCCAGATAAAACAGGCTCAAGGAGTCTGAATGGTTTGCAATGACCCGCAGGAAATTAATGCAGAGTTTTACCTCCTGCCTGGAATAAAGCCCCTGGTTGCCGCTGAATTGCCAGGGGATATTCTGCATATTCAATGCCTGTAGATAAGGTTGGGCATCGGAATTGGAGCGCACAAGGATGGCGAAATCTTTGTAAACAAACTCTTTGCTCTTTACCTTTTCTTTGATGGTCTCCGCAACCCAGTCTGATTCGCTGGAATTGGTATCAAAATATTTATGCTGAGGAAGTTGCCCTTTTTCGCCTAAACCAATGAGTTTTTTATTGATGCCTGCTTTTACTTCAAAACGCTCGGGGTTATTGCATTGTATAAGCTGGTATGCGCTGTCTAACAAGGGCTGGCTTGAGCGGTAATTCTGAATCAGGCTTACTTTTTTTGCCTCCGGAAAACTATCCATAAAATTCAAGACATTGCTGTAAGCTGCCCCGCGCCAGCGGTAGATGCAGTTATGCACAACAATTCCGTTTGCAATAAAATTATGCGTTCTTTCTATTTCCAGATCGTAAACAATTTCATTGCAAATCTCTTCTTTAATATTCATAATCCGGTCATAAATAATACTGTTGCCTTTTCGAATCGGTAAGTAATGACCCTGCAGCACATTAGAAGCGGGTAAGACAAGTGCAGACAAGCTTTCAATATTTAACTTGCCTATGTTAGATTTATACTCCAGTATTCCTCCAGTAACTTCTTTAATTTTATAGGCTATATCTTCTATTTTTTTAATATCAGAGGAGCAATAACTTAAACTAACCCCTCTTTTTGTATCTCTCAAATTTAAACCTAACTTTTTCAATTTAAGTATGGCCTCGGCATTAGAAGTTTCTAAAGTTACCCTGTGTAAGATAGAAGGGTTTATTAATATTTTATTTTTTCTTTCTTTCGATATATATTTCCTGTAACAAAGATAAAGATTTATCTTTATCCTCGATTTACTGCCTCTTGTAACAGCATCCAGACAGTAATGATGGAAATTCAAGTCAATATCCAAATCATTTGCTAATTTCTTCACCTTCTCTTCTGTATCTAATTCCGAATAAAGTTTTTTCAACCACCTGCCTACTATATGCAACCCTTTTCTCTTCATAAAACATGCTGTGGGTATTCCATATTTTAAGGAGAAATAAGTCTCGAAGTATTGGGCCTCTTGTTCTGTGTTGTAAGAGCGTAACCCAATTATCTTATCCGCAGACCGTTCTAATTTTAACCTTACCGCTAAATCATCCGTAACCCCTATTCTCCATCCTAAATCCTGCTTCCACATTAAATAAACATAATAAATTTTATTTTGTTTTTTAATGGGCCGGGGCGGTACATAGCAAAACATTTTGTGATTGGATGTTACTTTGATTTTATTACCGTTCTCCGTGTAAAAAGTCAGCAATCTTGTTGTTTTCTTATTTTTAAACACATTTTTTACCTTTGAGATGCCCACGTGTCCTTTTCCAACAGCGGTCAGGACAGAATCTCCCTTCCTTATATTTTCAACTTTCTTCTCCCCTTCCGGTGTTTCTATGATGGTGCCAGATGTTATGCATTGGTCATCGTCGGCAACAACCGTGATATTTTTGCTCTCACCGGCCAATAACTTTACCATCTGAAACTGGGCGTAGTTTGTATCCTGAAATTCATCCACTAAGATATATTTGAATTGCTGCTGGTATTTCTTTAAGACCAAGGGGTGCTCCCTTAAGAGTTTTAAGGCCAGGTAAAATTGGTTACCAAAATCAACCAAGCCTTCCCTGCTCAATAGCTCCTGATATTTAGCGTAAGCTGCTGCGATTTCCATCTGCTGCAGGGCTTCCTCTTGCAGCGCTTCATCAGTAGGATTTTCTTTTGCCTTTAACATAAGGCCCTGGGCATAGGCAATATACTCCTCGGGCGAGATATCTTCGTCTTTGGCGCGGCTGAATACTGAAATCAGTGCCTCAATAAAACGCGTGGGGTCGGATAAAGGACGGTAGTAATTAAGGTTAAATTCAAAAAGATGCTCGCGGAAGAACACCGCTGCTTCAGGCCGGGTTAAAACCTTAAAATCCGGGTCAATGCCGGACACAAGCGCATTTTCGCGCAACAACCTGTCGCCAAAAGCATGAAAAGTAGAAATCCAGATGTCAGTGTAACCATAAGGCACTAGGATATCCACGCGCTCAAGCATCTGCAGTGCTGCCTTATCCGTAAAAGTCAAAGCCAGTATTTCATTAGTCTTGGCTAATCCTTTAGATAAGAGCCAGGCAATGCGCCGGGTAATAACCGAAGTCTTTCCGGTTCCTGCGCCTGCAATAATAAGCAGGGGCCCCTCCTGATGCGTAACCGCTTCTTCCTGCTCCTTATTCAAACCTTCTAAAATTTTATCCATGCTTATTACATTGATTGCTTTCCGTCTTTGCCTCCGCGTGCTGAAAATTTTCACTGAGCGAGCAATTCCTCGCTGGGGAATTGCGAGCGGTGCTGCGAAAACAAGACTCGGCAGGACCCGCTAAATTTAAAATTAGCGAGAAAAGCCGACAGGGTCATTTTAAGTGTCTTATTTTACCTTGACAACGCCCTATTTTCAACTATACTTATTAGTCTAATAAGGAGAATAAATATGTTCAAAAAATGCGCTTTGTGCCAAAAGGGGGAACTTACGGGAAAACTGGTTACCAGAAAAGGCCAGTATAAGGCTAAAGGCGGCACAGGAAGCAAAATCAGCCGCTGGACTATGCGCAGGTTCCTGCCTAACCTGCAAAAAATGCGCATCTTAATCAAAGGACATCCCAGACAAGTCTATGTCTGCGCAAAATGCATCAAAAAAGGCAATTTCCAGAAGGCTTAAAACTCACCTGAAAAATATATCCCTGACCTCTAAAAGAACCGACGAATCACCCTCCCAGTTATCCATTCGAGGCGTGTAGACCAAATCAAAAGAATCCGCATTGATGAGGCTCTCTTTCAGATAGCTCATTCCGAACCCTATTGCCTGATAAGTAATAATCCCATCGGTAACCCAGAACTTTAAAGTCTCCCTGTTTAAGGTTTGCGGCTCTCCTTTTCTTTTAAGGTTCCTGGTATAGAATAAAGGCTCGGGGTTACCGTTGCCAAAAGGCTCTAATCTCTCCAATTCCAGAATCATCTCTTCATTCAAATCCCGCAAGGTTAACTCCATATCAATGTCCAGGCTGGGGAACAAATCCTCCAAAGATAATCTTTCGTGCGCTATCCGGTTGATATTCTGCTTAAAATCCTTTATGCTGTCTTTGGTAATCAAAAGGCCTGCGGCGTGAGCGTGCCCGCCAAAGGCGCTCAGGAATTCCCTGCATTCTAAAAGCGCGTTAAAGAGATGGAAATTCTTTATAGAGCGGGCAGAACCTTTGCATAAGTCTTCATTTAAAGATATAACAATGGCGGGCCGGTAAAACCTATCCGCTATTTTAGACGCCACTATCCCCAAGACACCCTGATGCCAGCCTTCCTTGGCAATAACGATAATCTTATGCTCCTTAAAATTAATTTCGCGGTTAATCAAATCCTCGGCTTCTTCCAATATTTTATTTTCTATCTTCTGGCGCTGGCGGTTATGCGCCTCTACAATTTTAGCAAGCTCATCCGCCTCGTCGCGGCTTTTGCTCATCAGCAGTTTCAGGGAGGTCTCAGCTGAATCCAGCCGTCCGCTGGCATTGATGCGGGGGGCGAGTATAAAACTGACAAAGGTGGAGGTAAACCTGCGGTCTTTTATTCCGGCATTTTCTATTAATGCTTTCAAGCCCTCCCTTTTTGTCCGTGAGAGCCGGGATAAACCTTCTTTGGCAATGAGGCGATTCTCTCCTGTGAGTGGGACGCTGTCAGCAATTGTGCCCAGCGAAACTAAATCTAAATCTTCAAGCAGTATTGAACCGGTGAGCGCCTGGCAGAGTTTATAGGCTACGCCCACGCCGGCCAAATCCCTGTATTTATAGCCCGAATCTTTCAACTTGGGGTTGATAATCCCTGAGGCAGACGGCAGGTCCTGATGCGCGGGCTCATGATGGTCGGTTACAATTGTCTCAATATTATGTCTCTTAAGCTCCCATATCTCTTTATGATTGCTCGTCCCGCAATCAACCGTGATGAGGAGCTTGATATTTTTTTCTCTGGCAAGATGCAGGACATTGTGAGTAAGGCCGTAGCCTTCTTTAATCCGGTGCGGCAGGTAATGGATAACATCCAGCCCCATTTTTACAAGAGTAGCTTTTAATAAGGTAAGGGCGGTTATGCCGTCCGCATCGTAATCGCCGAAGACCATAACCCTGTCTTTATTCTTTACTGCCTTCCTAATCAGGCTTACCGCCTTATGCATATCGGAAAACGAATAAGGATCCAGGAAATCCTTTACTTCCGGATTTAAGAATTTTTCTGCTTCGTCAGCGCTGTTTAAGCCGCGATTGAGCAATACCTGGGCGAGGACACTGGATATTCCCAGTTCCCTGCTTAACCTATCCTGAAGATTAACGTCGGGTGAGGGAATCCTTAATACCTTATGGCTATTCATCACATTTTGACGGGCGTGGATACGCCTAACAATTCCAATCCTGATGCGATAACTGTCTTTACCGCCTCAATAAGGGCAAGCCTTGCTTTGGTCAAAGAATCAGCCTGTCCTAACACGCGGTGCCGGTCATAGAATTTATGAAAACTCTCGGAGAGCTCCTGTAGGTATACCGTTAACATATACGGGTCAATGGTCTTTAAGCAGATATTTAGTACGGATGAAAACTGCAATGTCTTTTTTATAAGCGCCAGCTCTTCCTTTTCCTTTAATAAGGAGAAATCCGCATTCTTGTTTATCTTTACTAGGCTATTCTCCAGGATGCTGCAGATTCTGGCGTAGGCATACTGTATATAATAGACGGGGTTTTCCGGCGTTTGTTTCTTGGCTAGGCCTAAGTCAAAATCCAAATGGCTTGAGGTGCGGCGCATAAGAAAGAAAAATCTCGAGGCATCTCTTCCTACCTCGTCGAGCACTTTCCTCAGGGTTATGTATTGGCCTTTGCGGGTAGACATTTCTATGGGTTTGCCGTCCTTAAATATGGAGGCTAATTGCACAATAACTATCGAGAGGGATTCGGGTGCCTTGCCGAATGCCTGGACCGCTGCCTTAAGCCTGTTGATATAACCGTGGTGGTCAGGCCCCCAAAGGTTTATCAGCCACTTGAACCCGTGTCTGTATTTTTCCTCATGATAAGCGATATCCGGAGCCAGATACGTGTAAGCGCCGTCGCTCTTTATTAAAACCCTGTCTTTATCGTCCCCTAATTGCGTGGACTTAAACCAGAGGGCGCCGTCTTGTTCATACAAGAATCCCTTTTTCTTTAAATAACTCAATGCCTTATCAATCCTGCCGCTTTTTCTCAACTCTTTTTGCGAATACCAGTAATCGAATTTTATCCCGAAATCATCCAGCTCTTTCTTTATTATACCTAATATGTAATCTGCGGCAAAATCTCCCAGGCTTCTGGTTTTTCCTGCCTGTTTTACTTTTCTCGCTATATCGTAAATATAATCTCCCTGGTAATAATTCTCAGGGAATTCTATTCTCTCGCCGCCTAATTCCCTCAGTCTTAACTCTACGGATTTTCCTAATATATCAATCTGGTTACCTTCGTCATTAAGGTAATATTCCCTTTTGACTTTAAAACCCAGGAAATCCAGTATATTCGCCAGGGAATCTCCCACAGCCGCCTGCCTGGCGTGGGCAACCGACAAAGACCCTGTGGGATTGGCGCTTACGAACTCGATTAAAACCTTTTTCCCTTTACCGAGGTCTTGGCGGAAATATCCCTTTCCTTTTGCGATTATCCTTTTTAGTTTTTCATAAAAATATTCATCATTTAAATAGAAATTTATGAATCCGGCGCCCTCGGCTTTAACCTCTCTTACAAAATTGCCGGCGGCGGTTTTCTCTAATTTTTGTATTATGGAATCTGCGATGTCTTTGGCAGTCTCAGGCGGCGATTTCTCAAGCAGCTTGCTTAATTTTAAGGCGATACTGGTGGAAAGGTCCCCGAATCGCGGGTCGGCGGGCGTATCCAGGTATAAATCTTCGTTACAGGCTTTATCTAACTTGAGGTCTTTTAATGAATCCTTTATTACCTTTATCAGTAAGTCCTGAATTCTTAGGGAGCCTAACTTTCTTGGCATCATTCCATAAGCGCTCTAAAGAATAAAACTCTCTCATCGGTTTATAGAAGATATGCGCCACAACGGATACGTAATCCAAGACTATCCACCCTGATTCGTCGTTGGGTGAAACCTTTGAGAGAGATTTTATCCTGTCTTTATCTAAATCTTCCTGTATGCCGGACGCTACAGCATTTACCTGCCTTAGCGACGTGCCGCTGGCAATAACGAAGTAATCGCAAAAACTCGAGACACCTCGCATATCAAGGACGGTTACTTTCTGGGCTTTTTTTGCTCTAGCAATTGCTGCGATACGCAGTGCTAACGCACGCACTATTTTTTTCCTAAAATCTTATACATGCCTGTGCCGCAATCAGGGCATTTGCCCTTTACGGCCAAGCGTTTATTTTTCATGGTGACCTTCTGCTCATCCTTCATTGTTTTTTTACCCTTGCACTTTACGCAATATCCGGTTTCCGCCATTTGCATCCTCCTTTTTTTATAATATTACCACAGGTTAATTTGGGTGTCAATTATTTCTTATTTAGAGTAAGGTTAGTGTGTTTTTCTTCGAGCTCTCCGACAATCTCTTCAACCAAATCTTCCAGCGTTACAAGGCCTAAGGTCTTTTTATGCTCATCAACCACAATCGCAATCTGGATTTTATCCGTCTGGAATTTCCTCAGGAGCTCATTCACCCGCATCGTAGCCGGCGCATAATATGCTTCGTGTATCAGGTCCGGCAAGAGAAACAGCCCTTTGTCCCTCAAGATGTAGAGCAGGTCTCTGGCGTAAACAATGCCGGCGATGTTATCGAGCGAACCCTCGTACACAGGCAGCCTTGCGTGCCCCTCTTCTACGAAGATGTTCAATAACTCTTCAGGGGTGCTGGTAATATTGACGGCGATGATTTTTTCTTTCGGTATCATCACGTCACTTAAGCGCGTATCCCCAAACTCAAAGATACGGTGCAGCATCTTTCTTTCCTCGTCGCTCACCACCCCCTCTTCTCTTCCCACTTCTATCATCAGCCGCAATTCCTCCTCGGTTACCAGAGGCGACTTCTTAGAGTATTTTATTCCCAATATCCGCAAAATAAAATTGCCTATTCCCATGAATATGCTGATAATGGGATGGAAGAGCTTAATAAATAACTCCATCAGCGGCGCGGTAAATAAGGCGATTTTCTCAGTATGTTTTATGGATAAAATTTTAGGGGTGATTTCGCATAAGATAAGCACGAACATCGCGGTTACGAAAGTAGATATGACGACGCCCCAGTTAAAACCGAATATGCGCACAAATATCGCAGTCGCGATAGCGGATATGGCGATATTCACGAAATTATTCCCCACTAAAATAGCCACAATAAATTTATCTAAGTTTGCGGCCAGGCGTTGGATATATTGCGCGCGTTTAATGCCCTTGGATAACATATGGCGCAGGCGTATCTTGCTTAAACTGATAACCGATGTCTCTGAAGCAGAAAAGAAAAATGAAAGGATAGCAAGAAAGAGTATAAGTATTATCTGCGGGATAAATATTACGGATTCCATTTTATTAATGTATGCTGAGCTCTTTGCGGACCTCTTCTTCTCTTTCCTTTAACGGCCCGATAAGCGCAAGGTTCAGGTTTTCTTTTCTGAATATGCGCCTGGCAACTTCCCGGACATCCTCCCTCTTTATTTTATTTACCTCTTTAATTATCTCCTCGAGGGAATAGGTCTTATCCAGGGTAGCTGTTGTCTCCCCTATCCAGAGCATATGGTCGAGCGTATCCTCCAGGGCAAGCATAAGCTGGCCCAGATAAAACTCTTTTGCGCGCCTGAATTCAGCGAAGTTTAGCGCTTCGTATTTACATCTTTGCAGCTCTTTTAAAATTAATCTTACTGCTTCGGGAACTTTACGGTTGTCAATACCGGCGTGCACCATAAATGCGCCTGTATCCTGATAACGCTTGACCAAGGTTCCGATCTCATAAGCCAGGCCCCTCTTTTCTCTTAATTCGTTAAATAAGCGGCTGGACATATTTGCGCCCAATATTACGTGCAGTATACCGACGGCATGCCTTAAAGGATGGTTACGCTTAAAGGCGTGAAAACCTAAAGCCATATGGGTCTGCTCTGTGTCCTTATGGAAAACGTTAAGCTGTGGGCTATGCTGCCCTTCTTTAACCCTGGAGAATGTATTTATGTTTTGTTTCCTTCGGCGCGAGAACAATTTTGCCACGCCTCTTGCCAGCTTGTCGAATTCCAACAAACCGGCAGCACTGATTACAATATTTGCCGGTGTATAATATTCCTGCCTGAATAAACTCAAATCCTGCCTGGTTATCCTGCTGACAGACTCAACCGTCCCGATTATAGGCGCGCCCAGGGGCTGGTTAGGCCAAAGAAGGCCGTCTAATAATTCATATACATAACTGGCAGGCTGGTCCTTATACATCTTTATCTCTTCCAGAATCACCTGTTTCTCTTTTTCTATCTCCGATTCCGGCAAAGACGGGTTTATCACCATATCCGATAGAATACCCAGCGCCAATTCTAAGTGGCGGCCGGGTATTTTTACCAGATAGCAGGTCAATTCTTCGCTGGTAAAGCCGTTTAAGGCGCCCCCCACTCCCTCGATGGATTCCTTCAGGTTACGGCAGGAGTATTTTTTAGTGCCTTTGAAAACCAGGTGCTCTAAGAAATGCGATATGCCTTTAAATCTGTCCGGCTCATACCTGGAGCCCGCATTTATCCAGATGCCCAAGGCTACGGATTGCCTGTCTCGCATTTGATGGCCGACAATCCTCAATCCGTTATCTAACGCCGTCTTTTTGTATTGCTGGCTCATCTCTTTAAACCCCGCACGAAATTACCTACTCTTTTAACTAAGCCGGCCTTGCCGATATTGTCTTTAATCTTTTTAACGACGGCGCTTCCCACAATTACGCCGTCAGCGAATTTGTAAATCTGCTTTACCTGTAAATGACTGGATACACCAAACCCCACGCATACGGGCTTAGGCGTATGTTTTTTAATCTCCGTTACGTTATTGATAATATCCCGGGCTAAATTCCTGCGCATACCGGTGACTCCGGTTAAAGAAACATAATAAATAAACCCTCTTGATATCTTCGATATAAACTTAATGCGCTCCGGACTGCTCGTGGGCGAAAGAAAACATATTACATCAATACCTGCTTTATTTGCGCACTTAATAAAGGCGCGGCCCTCCTCCGGCGGAAGGTCGGGAATAATTACTCCGTCCACTCCGGCATCTTTAGCCTTTTTGACAAATCTCTCTTCGCCGAAACAAAATATGGGGTTGTAGTATGTCATCAGGGTTATGGGGATATCCGTAGCCTTTCTGGCATTCTTTACCAGATTTAATATTTTGGCCGGGTTTACGCCTTTCTTTAATGCTTCCTGCGACGAATCCTGTATTACCGGCCCGTCAGCAAGCGGGTCAGAAAAAGGCACTCCCAATTCAATGATATCTACCCCGATTTTAGCAAATTCTAAAATTAGTTTGCCTGTAATCTCAAGGTTTGGATATCCGGCAGTGATAAAAGCGATGAATGCCTTTTTATTTTCCCTTTTTAATTCCTTAAATTTCTTATCAATTCTATTCATAGCTTCAGCCTCTTGGCAACTACATATGTGTCTTTATCTCCCCTCCCGGAGAGGTTTACGATAACAATGGAGTTTTTCTTTATCTTCTTGGCAAGCTTCTTTAAGTAAAATATAGCGTGGCTAGGCTCCAGAGCCGGGATGATCCCTTCTGTTTCCGAAAGCAACTTAAATCCCTCCAATGCCTCTTTGTCATTTACGGCTACGTAAGCGGCCCTGCCTATCTTTTTGTAATAAGCGTGCTCCGGCCCCACCCCGGGATAATCCAGGCCGGCGGCAATGGAGTGGGCGATTTTAATCTGGCCAAACTCATCTTCCAGGACGTCGGATTTTGAGCCGTGTAAAACTCCCGGTTTACCGCTTACCAGAGTAGCGGAGTGTTTGCCGGAAGCAAGCCCGAGTCCCGCTGCCTCTACGCCGATAAATTTTACCTTCTTATTTTTGAAGAACGGATAGAACAGGCCCAGGGCATTACTGCCGCCTCCGACACAGGCGATTAAATAATCGGCCAATCTATTTTCCTTCTTAATAATCTGCTGTTTTGCTTCACAGCCAATCACAGACTGGAAATCCCTTACCATCATCGGATAAGGATGCGGCCCGGCAGTGCTGCCTATAATATAATGGGTCGTGCGCACATTAGTTACCCAATCCCTTAAGGCTTCGGTCATAGCATCCTTAAGGGTCTTGGAACCGCTTTTAACCGGGATTACGCGGCTGCCTAAGAGCCTCATCCGGAAGACATTTAATTTTTGCCTCTCAATATCTTCTGTGCCCATATAGATATCGCATTGAAGGCCGAATAAAGCCGCAACTGTGGCAGTGGCTACGCCGTGCTGGCCAGCGCCAGTCTCGGCAATAATGCGCGGCTTCTTCATCTTCAGCGCAAGCAATACCTGGCCAAGGGTGTTATTTATTTTATGCGCTCCGGTATGCAGCAGGTCTTCTCTTTTCAGGTATATCTTATTTATGCCTAAATATTTACTCAGATTTTGCGCAAGATACAATGGCGTGGGACGGCCGGCATATTCTTTAAGATAATAATCAAGCTGTTGGATGAACTTCTTGTCGCGCTTTGCTTTTTTATATTCTTTTTCCAATTCATCCAAGGCAAAAATCAGCGTCTCAGGGACAAACCTGCCGCCAAAACCGTTAAAATGGCCTGTTCTATCAGGTAACATACCTGCCTCCTAAAAATTCTCTAAATCTTTCCCAAAGCGCCCGGAAAATCTCCCCGAACTCTTTTAATATTCCCTCTATGCCCTGGCCGGTAAGGGGAGGATAATGCTGCGGAAGGTTCGGCGCAGGGAAAAATATCTTATAAATAATAAATTTAAAGGTCGCGAAACTAAGGTAGATAAATAAGATTGCCAATATAAATAATGCGGCAGAAGAAATAAGACAGGTAAAAAAGCAATTCTTCCACCATTTCTTTCTAAGAAATTCGCCGCAAAACCTGCATTTTATCGCGTCGTCCTGTATCTCTTCGGCGCAATACGGACATTTTTTCATTCTTATACCTTGCCTCTTGCCTCCTGAATAAACTTTTTAACTTTCTTACGGTCTTTCTTCCCCGGCCCTATCTCTAAAGAACTGGAGACATCTACCCATTCAGGATGCGCGGACTCTATCGCTTTCCTTACATTCTTTTCTGTCAGCCCTCCTGAGATGAATATGGGCTGTTTTATGTCCTCCAGGTATTTTAATAAATCCCAGTTAAATCTTTTTCCGGTCCCGCCAAATTTGCTTTTTGCAAATGCGTCAAATAAATAGGCGAAGGTTTTATATTTTAATATCTTTGATAAATCTATTTTATCTTTTATTCTAAAGGCCTTGATAATTTTATAGCCGTTGAATTTAGCGCAGAATTCCGGAGTTTCGTTGCCGTGAAACTGCAGTATATCAAGGTTGCACAATTTGGCAATATTTTTTATTGATTTTTCTTTAGCGTTAACAAATACGCCGATTTTTGTAACGTTTCTCGGCAGCGCTCTGATTATCTCTTTTGCCTTCTCAGGCGTAATATAACGGCTGCTCTTTTTATAAAAAACAAACCCCAGCGCATCGCAGCCCCCCTTTACGGAAGCCCTGGCATCCTCTAAGTTTGTTATCCCGCATATCTTTACTTTCACCACCCCATTAACTCCTGGATTTTATTCCTTATTTCTTTGGCCTCCATAAGGGCTTCGCCGATTAAGACCGCATGCACGCCCAGTATCTTTAAAAATAAAACATCCTGATAGTTTTTAATGCCGCTTTCCACCACCACAACCTTATCCCTGGGGATTAAGGGAAAAAGTCTTTCGGTAGTCTTAAAATCTACTTCTAAGGTGCGTAAATCGCGGTTATTTATGCCTATAAGGGGCGCTTTTAAATTTAAGACCTTTTTTAATTCCTTCTCGTCATGGACTTCGACCAAACAATCAAGGCCTAAACCTTCTGCTATACCCATCAATTCCGTTAATTTATCTTTGGTAAGCAAATCTGCAATCAGAAGTATGGCGTCTGCGCCGTAGGCCCTTGACTCATAAACCTGATACGGCTCCAAGATAAAATCTTTTCTTAGTAAAGGTGTATCTACCAGGTTCTTAACCTCGCTAAGATACGAGATATTCCCGCCGAAATAATCCTCCTCGGTTAATACGGATATCGCCTGGACTCCAACATCCCGATACACGCCGGCGATCTCCTGAAGATTAAAATCCTGGCGGATTACTCCGCGGGAGGGTGAAGATTTTTTTATCTCGGCAATAAGCGAGATTGTGCGCGGCTTATGTATTGCCTCTATAAAGGAGCGCGTTGGCGCAAGATTCTCGACCCTGGATTTTAAATCTTCTTCGGGAAGCTGCTGTTTGGCTAAGAGAATTTTTTCTTTTTTCTTCTGGACAATCTCTTTTAGGATATCCGCTTTTTTCATGCGTTTTGCAGCGAGTATTCTTTGAGTAACTCCAGTTTCTTTAATGCATTGCCTGAATCTATTGATTTGGATGCAAGTCTTATTGCGTCTTTTAAGGATTGCGCCTTATCTGCCGCATATATCGCTGCTGCGGCATTCAGTATTACTATATCGCGCTGTGGTCCGGATTTGCCATTCAGCACATCAAGGAGAATCCTGGCGTTATCAGAAGCTGTGCCTCCGTCCAAATCAGCAGGCCTGGCTCTTTTAAAGCCAAAATCTTCGGGGCTTATTTCGTATTTCGGCTTTAATGCGCTCCCCTGCACCTCTAGAATAGAAGTTTTAGCTGCAGTGGTTATTTCATCCAGCCCGTCCTCTCCGCAGACAATTAATGCGTGTTCTACCCCCAATTCTTTCAAGGCGTTAGCCAAGATATTTGCCCATTGGCTGTCATAAACTCCTACCAATTGATGAGTAGCTCCTGCGGGATTGCTTAATGGCCCCAGAAAATTAAAAATAGTCCTTACCGCCATTTTTTTTCTTGCCTCCATGGCGTATTTCATCGCCGGATGAAAATTCGGGGCAAATAAAAAAGCGATTCCCACATTATCAAGACACTTCTCTATTGTTTCCTTGGCCATATTGATGTCTATTCCAAGCGCTTCCAGCACATCGGCGCTGCCAGACTTGCTGGAGACAGAACGGTTGCCGTGTTTAGCAACAACAATGCCGCAGCCGCTGGCTACAAAAGCTGCTGCCGTGGAAATATTAAAAGTGTGCTTCCTGTCTCCGCCTGTGCCGCAGGTATCCAAGATAACTCTGTGTTTTGTCTGAATTGTTACGGCGTGGCGGCGCATAACCCTGACTGCCGCGGCAAATTCCTCTGCGGTCTCTCCCTGCTTATTTAAATTTGAAAGAAAGGAAATAATCTGGGGGGTTTCTACGCTGCCGCTCATAACCTCTTCCATAACCGCTTGCATCTGGTCTGCGCTTAAATCCTCGCCCTTAGATAATCTTTCGGTTGCCTCTTGAATCATATCTTTAAGAAATTATTCAGGATATCCCTGCCAACTTTAGTCAGTATGGATTCAGGATGAAACTGCACTCCCCATAAAGGATATTCTTTATGCTTTAAGCCCATTATCTCTTTTTCTTTTGTCCAGGCAGTTATTTCAAGGCAGGGGGGTAAACTCTTCCTCTCCACGAGTAAAGAATGATAGCGCGTGGCTTCGAAAGGACTGGGGATATTCTTGAATATGCTCTTACGGTTATGGTAAATCAAAGAGGTTTTCCCGTGCATCAGTTTTTTCGCTATTACAATGCGGCCTCCGTAAACAAAACCAATTGCCTGGTGACCCAGACACACCCCTAATATGGGAATCTTACCGGCAAACTTTCGTATCAACTCGCAGGAAATACCCGCATCCTCCGGCCTGCCAGGACCAGGAGAAATAACGATTTTCTTAGGCCTTAACTTTTTAATTTTCTCTATAGTTATTTTATCGTTTCTGAATACCTTGATATCTGCGCCAAGCGACCCTAAATACTGCACGAGGTTATAGGTAAATGAATCGTAATTATCAATCATTAATATCATAGTTTATACCCCTGGGTCAATAGTCGATAGTCTATAGTCGATAGTAAATACTATAGGCCATTGACCATAGACTATAGACCCGCTTATTTTTATTATGTAATTTATTCTTTTTCTCTCCAAATCCTGGCGCCTAATTTCTCTAATTTCTGGTTAATGTTTTCATATCCGCGCTCCAAGTGATAAATTCTGGATATCGATGTTTTACCGCGGCCAGCCAGCCCAGCCAATACAAGACACGCTGAAGCGCGCAGGTCTGACGCCATAACCGGCGCGCCTGACAATTCTTTGACGCCTTCTATAATCGCATGAGGGCCTTCTCTCTGGATATGCGCGCCCATACGGTTTAGTTCAGCCACATGCATAAATCTATCCGGATAAATCTTTTCATTAATCACGCTTATGCCGGACGTTACGCTCATCAGCCCCATAATCTGCGCCTGCATATCTGTAGGAAAACCCGGATACGGAAGAGTGGTGACATTGACAGACTTAAGCTGCCTCTTATACTGCACGCGCACAGATTCATTTGCTCTGGTTATACATGCGCCTGATTCTTCCAGTTTATCTATAACTGCGCCCAGATGCTGGGATAGAATATTTTTTATGAGAATATCCCCGCGGGTAATCAAAGAGGCAATCATCAATGTGCCTGCCTCTATCCTGTCCGGGATTATGGTGTGAGTTGCGCCGTGCAAGTGCCTTACGCCTTCAATTTCTATAATCGGCGTACCATAGCCCTTAATCTTTGCGCCCATCTTATTCAGGAATTCCGCCAAATCCGAGACCTCCGGTTCGCAGGCCGCGGATTCAATCACGGTCTTTCCGTGGGCTAATACCGCAGCCATCATCACGTTATCTGTGGCCAGGACCGACGAGCCGTAAACTCCACCTAAATACATATGCGCGCCTCTGAGCCTCTCTGTTTTTGCCACTACATAACCGGATTCAATACTGATATCTGCGCCAAGGGCTTTTATCCCTTTAAGATGTAAATCTACAGGCCTGACGCCTATAATGCATCCGCCGGGTAGAGACACTTTTGCCTTCTTAAGTTTAGCGATAAGCGGGCCTAAGACGCAGAAAGACGCGCGCATTGTAGAAACGAGCTTATAATCGGCAATATAATTTGTATTTTTTGCGCCGGATGAAACCGCTACTACGCCTTTATCAAAGTCGGCAGTCTTACCCAGGGAGCGCAAAATCTTCAGCATAGTATTAGTATCGCGTAAATGCGGCACGCCTTTAATTATGCAGGCATCGTCGGTCAAAAGCGTCGCGGCTAATATCGGCAATGCGGAGTTCTTTGCGCCTGAAACTATCACCTCGCCCTTAAGGCTCACCCCGCCTTCTATTATTAGTTTATCCATCTTTCCTTATATTCTTTGCAACTATTACCCGCTCTATATTATTATAATCATTTACAACTTCTATTATCTCAAAATTTCCTGATTTTTGAAAAATATTTTCTATCTGCGGCCTTTGGCCGAACCCCATCTCCATAATTAGAAAACCGTCCTCCTTTAGGTAACCCGGAGCGCAAGCGGTTATCCGGCGGTAAAAATCCAAACCGTCCCTGCCTCCGTCAAGAGCTATCCGCGGCTCGTATTGTATCTCGGGCTGTAAGTTATCAATTTCTGCGCTGGGAATATATGGAGGATTGGTTATAATTAAATCGTAGTCGGTAGGATTAAATAAATCTCCCTGAATAAAATTAATTTCTGCATTATTTAACCAGGCGTTATATTTTGCCATGGCTAATGCTTTTTCTGATATATCTATTGCGTCAACTTTTGCCCGGGGCAGAAATCTTGCTAAAGATACGGCAATGCAACCCGACCCCGTTCCTAAATCCAGAATGTTTGACACTTGACACTTGACACTTGACACCAATTTTAATGCCGTTTCTACCAAAATCTCAGTCTCGGGCCTGGGTATAAACACATCCGGAGTTACTTTAAATTCCAGCCCCATAAACTCTGTCTTACCAAGTATATATTGCAGGGGCTCTCCGGAAAATCTCCTTTCCAGGGTTGCAGATATAAATAAGGACTGCTCTTTATCAAGGGCGACATCTTGATTAAGATACAGATGCGCCCTGTCGCAATTTAATATTTCGCTAAACAATAATTCCGATTCTGTCATTGTTGTTTTGCCTTTTCCTCAGCTGTTTTTATCAGCGCATCTGAAAGCTCATCCATCTCGCCTTCGAGTATGGCTTCCAATTTATGCGACGTAAAATTGATGCGGTGGTCGGTAACCCTGCGGTCAGGAAAATTATAGGTGCGTATTTTTTCGCTGCGGTCTCCTGAGCCTATCTGGGTTTTCCTCTCATGGGAAATCCTCTTTGATTCCTCCTGCCTCTTGGTATCAAGAAGCTTGGCGCGCAAAATCCTCATTGCCTTATTCTTGTTCTTAAGCTGCGAGCGCTCATCCTGGCAGGCAACCACGACACCCGTGGGGATATGCGTAATCCTCACCGCAGAATCGGTCTTCTGCATATGCTGGCCTCCGGGGCCAGATGACCTGTAAGTATCAATCCTTAAGTCTTTGGGTTCAATAACCAGGTCAACCTCTTCGGGTTCCACTAATACCGCTACGGTGGCTGTTGAGGTGTGGATGCGGCCCTGAGCTTCTGTAATGGGCACGCGCTGCACGCGGTGAACGCCGCTTTCAAATTTAAGCCTCTTATAGGCGTCTTTTCCTTTTACGCTGAAGATTACTTCTTTAAACCCTCCGGCATCACTGGCACTGCTTGACATCAATTCCACCGGCCATCCCTTATTTGCAGCGTATTTTGCATACATCCGGTAAAGGTCAGCGGCAAATAACCCTGCCTCATCTCCGCCTGTGCCCTGCCTTACTTCTACGATTATATCCCGGCCTGCATCTTCGTCTTCGCCTGCCAGGGATTGCTTTAGCCTCTGCTCTAAATCCGCTGCCTTTGCCTTTAAATCCTGGAGTTCTTTTTTTGCCAACTCTATAAACTCCCGGTCGTGCTTTTCCTCTAATACTGCTTCCAGCCCCTCTATCTCTTTAGATACCTTCTTATGCTCCCGGAACAGGGATACCGGTTCTTTTAGGCTCGATAACTCTCTGGCGTATTTATTGTACTTCTCCTTGTCAGCGAAGGTTTCAGGGGAAACAAGGAGCGCCTCCAATTCCTGGTAACGGGTTTCTAATTTTTGCAATCGGTCAAGCATTTAAGCTGCTTTCTTTCCGTATTTCTTCATAAACTTATCTACGCGGCCTGCAGAATCCACAAATTTCTGTTTACCGGTAAAAAACGGGTGGCACTTTGAGCATATCTCAACGCGGATACTCGGCTTGGTGGAACGGGTATGTATCGTCTCCCCGCAGGCGCAGATAATCGTACTCTCTTTGTAATTAGGATGAATCTTGTCTTTCATTTAATTAATCCTCCTTAATTTGCTTGCTAAATATTTTTATCGGCAAATTAACCCCCCTTCTTGCTTTCGCAAGAAAGCAGGGGGGTAAGTTCGGACAGATAACTTATGTTCGCTATCGCTCCATAAGTTATGTCCTCACTTACTGATTCATGCTATTTAAGAACTCCTCGTTGTTCTTTGTCTTCCCGAGTTTCTCAATCAATAGCTCCATCGCCTCCACATTATTGAGCTCGTTCAAGACCTTCCTCAATATCCAGATTTTCTGCAGCTGGTCCTGTTTTACCAGTAACTCTTCATGCCGGGTATTGGAGCGCTTGATATCTATGGCGGGGTAAATACGGCGCTGGAAGAGATTCCTGTCAAGCTGTAATTCCATATTTCCCGTGCCTTTAAATTCCTCAAAGATTACGTCGTCCATGCGGCTTCCGGTCTCAACCAGGGCAGTGGCAATTATCGTAAGGCTGCCGCCTTCTTCAACTGCGCGCGCCGCGCCAAAGAATCTTTTTGGTTTTTGCAGGGCATTGGAATCTATGCCGCCGGATAATACCTTTCCGCTATGCGGCATAACCGCATTATACGCGCGGGCAAGCCGGGTTATGCTATCCAAAAGCACCACCACGTCTCTCTTATGCTCTACGAGCCTCTTTGCCTTTTCCAAGACTATCTCGGCAACCTGCACATGCCTTTCCGGCGCTTCGTCGAACGTAGAGGATATGACTTCACCCTTTACGTTCCTCTGCATATCTGTCACCTCTTCCGGACGCTCGTCTATCAGGAGCACAATCAGTATTACATCCGGGTTATTGCCGGTTATGGCATTGGCAATCTTCTGCAAAAGCACGGTCTTACCGCTGTACGGCTGGGCAACAATCATTCCGCGCTGGCCCTTGCCGATAGGAGTAAGCAGGCTCATCACCCTCATAGATATCTCTTCCGGTTTTGTCTCCAGGTTAAATGCTTCGCGCGGGTACACGGGAGTGAGATTATCAAAAAGCACCTTCTCCTTTACCTCCTCGGGGTTTTCAAAATTGGCAGCCTCCACCTTAAGAAGCGCAAAATACTTTTCTCCCTCTTTAGGAGGCCTAATCTGACCACTTACCGTATCTCCGGTCCTTAAATCGAACTTCCTTATCTGCGACGGAGAGATGTAAATATCGTCCGGGCAGGGCAGATAATTGTAATTGGGGCTGCGCAGGAATCCGAACCCTTCGGGGAGTATCTCTAAAACCCCTTCCCCGAACATCAAGCCTTCCTTCTCTGCCTGCGCTTGCAGGATCTTAAAGATTAAGTCTTGCTTTTTAAGCCCGCTTAACCCGTTGACATTTAGCCCTCTGGCCAACTTGTTCAATTCCGTAATCTTCATCTCTTTCAGTTCTCCGATATCTAATTTTTCCACAACACCCTCCTCTTTATTTGTTCTACCTGTTTTCTGGTCTCCTGTATTGTGCCGCTATTATCTATTATAAAATCCGCTAAACGCAACTTCTGCGACAGGGGAATCTGGGATTTAATCCGCTTCAATATATCTGTCTTAGTTAGAGACATCCTATTCTTAATCCTCTCTATCTGCGCATCTCTATTTATTTTTACCACTAACAGTTTATCTACGAGCCCCTTTAAGCCCGCTTCAAGGAGAAGCGGAGCGTCTAAGACTATAACTTTTGCCCTTGAAGAATTTATTTTATCCTTGATGAGCCGGATAACCTGCGGATGGATAATGTTGTTTAATTTTATTAACAAATTTATGTTGTTAAATACAACATCGGCTAACCTCTTGCGGTTGATTACCCTGTTTTCCTTAAGGATCCCTCTGCCGAAGGTATGGATTATTCTTTCATAAGCAGGGTTCCCCCGGCTAATGCAGCCGTGCGCTAACTTATCCGCATCTATCACATAGGCGCCAAAGGATTTAAGCATCCCGGCTACCGTAGTCTTACCGCTGCCAAAACTGCCGGTAATCCCGATGACAATCCGCTTCTTATTTTGCTTTTGCCTTTTCATACAAACGCAGGTATTTTTTACCCGACTCCTTCCAGGAAAAGTTACATTTCATCGCTGTCTCCATTAGCGTATCCCATTTATTTTTATTTTTAAACGCCGCGGTTGCGTTCTTTATTATCTTGAGTAAATCGTCTTTGCTGTAACGGCTGAAGACAAATCCGTTCTTCTCACTTACCGTATCAGCGAGGCCTCCGGTCTTAAATACCAGGGGTATTGTGCCGTATTTAAGGCTAATCATCTGGCCTAATCCGCAGGGTTCGTATCTGGAAGGCATAAGAAATATATCCGAACCCGCGTATATCTTATGCGCTAAAGGGTCGTCAAACCTTAAATGCAGGGAGATAACCTTAGGATATTTCTTTACCATATCCTCTAAAATTAAATGATACTTTAAGTCGCCCGTGCCTAAGATTACGAGCTGTAAATCCATTTTACAAATGCTGTCAATGCCTGTAGCCAGTATATCAAACCCTTTCTGCTCGGCTAATCTGGATACTATGCCAAAAAGCGGGACGTCCGCTTTTACCGGCAGATTACAAAATCTCTGCAGGTCTTGCTTATCCTCGCGTTTATCCTTAATATTTTCCAAAGAATAGTTCTTTGCAATGAATTTATCTTCCGGGGGGTTCCAGATGGAATAGTCCAGGCCGTTTAATATGCCAAAGACAACATCGCGCCGTTTATTTAAAACCCCTTCCAGGCCAAAGCCGAATTCCTTGGTCTGTATTTCTTTGCTGTAGGTGGGGCTGACTGTATTTATATAATCGCAAAATTCTATTCCTGCCTTCAGGATGTTTACTTTACCGTAAAACTCAAAGCCCTCAATATTAAACAGGCTCCAGTCCAGGCCTAATTTGGGGAATTCCTCGCGGGGGAACAGGCCCTGATAACCTATGTTATGTATGGTCAATATTGTCTTTATATTCCTGTAAAAATCATCATCGGCATATAAGGTCTTTAAATATACCGGAATTAATGCGGCCTGCCAGTCATGCACATGGATGATGTCCGGCTTAAAATTTATTTCTTTTAATAGCTCCAATGTCTTCCTGCAATAATAAGAAAACCTCTCCAGGTTATCTTTAAAGTCCCCGGTTTTATCGCCGTACAAGCCGTCGCGGTCAAAATATTTATCATTCTTAATAAAATATACCTTAATATCCCTGCCGATACTTGAATAAGAGATGCCGTTCTTTAATTTTTTGATTGCCTTGTAGCCGGGCAGGGCAATAATTACTTCCTGGCCCAGGTCCTCCAACGCTAAAGGTAAAGCGCCGGCCACGTCTGCAAGACCTCCTGTCTTGGCAAAAGGCACAACTTCCGATGCAGCCAAAAGTATCTTCATTTTATAGCCTCCATTTCCAGCCAATTCCCCCCGAACTTTATATCCACCTTGATAGGCACATCCAATTGCAACACATTTTCCATTCTCTCTCTGACTAACTCCGCAAGTTCCTTTAATTCCTCGTGGCTCACGTCAAATACTAATTCATCGTGAATCTGCAGTATCATTTTTGCTTTTAAGTTTCTCGTATGTATCTCGTCGTGTATCTTGAGCATCGCTAATTTTATCAGGTCGGAAGCAGACCCCTGCACAGGGGTATTTATGGCTTTGCGCTCGGCAAACTGCCGTATAGCCTGATTTTTATTGTTAATCTCGGGGATATATCTCCTTCTTCCTAAGAGAGTAGTCACAAAACCGTTTTTTTGCGCTTTGAGAACTTGCTCCTGGATATATTCTTTTACTTTGGGGTACCTCAAGAAATAGGTATCGATAAAATCCTGGGCTTGGGCAACAGGTATCCCCAAATCGCGGCTTAATCCGTACGAGGTAAGTCCGTAAATGATCCCGAAATTCACCCTCTTTGCCACCTCGCGCATCTCATCAGTGACGCTTGCCTCATCCAGGCCGTAGATTAAACTTGCAGTAGCCCGGTGGATGTCTTTGTTCTTCTTAAAGGCAAGGGTGAGATTCTCGTCTTTTGACAGGCATGCCAGGATTCTTAATTCTATCTGCGAATAATCGCAGGACAAAAGATAGTTCTTGGGGCCGGAAGAAATTATCGCCCGTCTTAAATTCCTGCCAATCTCTGTTTTTACAGGGATATTCTGCAAATTAGGGTTACTGGAGCTAAGCCTGCCGGTCTCGGTTCCTGTCTGGTTAAAAGAGGTGTGAATCCTGCCTGTATTTTTATCTATCAATTGAGGCAAGGTATCCACGTAAGTGGTCTTAAGCTTCATCAACTGGCGGTATTCCAGGAGCAATGCGGGTAATTTGTGTTGAGCCGCTAACGCCCTTAATACCTCCTCATCGGTGGAAGGGCCGGTCTTGCTTCTTTTAACCACGGGTAATTTCAGTTTTACAAAGAGGATTTCCCTCAGCTGCTTCGGCGAATTTATGTTAAACTGAGTCCCGCTCATCTCATAAATATCATTAATCAGCCCTATCAGCCTCTTCTCTATATCGGCAGAGAGTTTCTCCATTACCTTTAAGTCTAACTTTATGCCGTTGAGCTCCATCTCTGCCAATACCTCTACCAGCGGCATTTCCAGGGTGCTAAAAAGGTTAAAAAGGGACTTTTTATGCAATTCTTTTTCTAATTTCGGTTTTAATTGCAATATTAATTCTACCGCTTTGCGGTTATCGATTGTCTTACCTGAGGGGATACCCAGATAATCCCAGGCTATATCCGTTAAAGCGTATCCGGATTTAGAAGGGTCGACTAAATACGCGGCAATCATAGTATCAAAATGCAGCCCCTCTAAACCGATATTCTCCTTTGCCAGGGATATTTTTATTTTCTTAAGGTCGTGGCTTATCTTTTTAACTTGCGGGTCTTCTAATATGTTTTTCAGGTTTTCGCCTCTACGTTTTATCCTGAAGAACTCGCCCTTTGCACAAAATATCAAATCATCTGCAAACGCGCCATACAGGCTGAGTTCATCGCCTCTATGGACTATGTTTTTCAGTTCCCTGTCCTCCAATGCGGTTAACTCTGCGTCCGGCTCTCTATCTTCTTCTTGAGGCAAGTCATTTAAAAAGCGCTTAAACTCCAGATGCTTAAATAACCTGAACAGCTCTTTAAAGTCAGGCTCAACAATTTTTAATTTCTCCAGAGCAAAATCTATATCCACGTCTTCATTCAACGCGGTTAACTCTTTGCTTAAATTCAGCTGGGCAATATTGTCCGTAATTGCCTTCTTTATTTTTTCCTGCTTCAGGTTATCAATGTTCTTTAACAACCGCTCTAAAGAACCGAAATCGCTGATTAAGCGCACCGCGGTTTTCTCTCCTATCCCAGGCACTCCGGGGATATTATCCACCTTATCTCCCATCAATGCCATGATATCGGATATTTTTTGCGGCTCTACGCCAAACCTCTCTAACACCTTTTTGCGGTCATAGATTACGCCCTCGTCTTTATAAGGGCTAAACACTTCCGTCTTATCATCCACCAACTGTAATATGTCTTTATCAGAGCTTACAATTACGGTGGAGAGCCCCTCTTTCTTTGCCTTTTTTGCCATCGTAGCGATAATGTCATCCGCTTCAAACCCTTCTTTCTCAAAGAGGGGAATCCTGTAAGCCAGGATTATCCGTTTAATCAAGGGTATCTGGCTGAACAAGCCCTCAGGCATCGCCGGCCTTTGTATCTTATATTCCGCAAATTTCTTCTGCCTGAAGGTGTCCCTGGATACGTCGAAACATACGGCCAGGTAATCCGGTTTTTTTTCCTTTAAAATTTTATTTAAAATATTTATAAACCCGTATACGGCGTTTGTGGGCTGGCCGAAGGACGTCAAGAGCTCCGGCAGCGCATAAAATGCGCGGTAGCAAAAAGCCGTAGCATCAATTAGATACAGTGTTTTCTCACCCATTAAGTAACATCAGGAATTTCAATTATGGTAGGGGTTCCTGTGGTCTTCTATCTTGACAATGCCCTTGTTTGAGTCTTTTCAATAAATTTCTCAATCTCTTCGTTAGCGGAATCAAGATGCTGGGCATCCAATGCTTCCTTTATGGCTGTGGCGTAGTCCTGCTTATTGTAACTCTGTTTTGCCTTTTCAAAATGATGCCTCGAAAGCGCTTTATCGTCTTTCCTGAGGAGGGTTTTCTGGGCTGCCACATCTTTTAATAATTCCACGACCTCCTGTTCCCTGATGAGTTCTCTAAGAGGCCTGTCTGATAAGACCAGGCTTATGTCTTGCGCTCGGTTTCGGGCCTTCTGCGTCCAGGGGTCATCGGGTGAGCCTAATTCTGCCCTTTTTTTCCAATAGATGCTAGATTTATTAAGGTCGCGTTTATTCTCATAGAGTAAAGCCAGATTGGTATAAGCGCTTAAGTAATTTGGGTCAATCTCGATACATCTCAGATAAGCCTCTTCTGCCCGGTCAATTAATCCTTTTGCCTCTAAGATTATGCCTAGGTCGTTATAAGGCGCGGCATAGGCGGGGTCTAACTCTATAGCCTTTTGATAGTAAACCATTGCCTCATCGATGTTACCTATGCGCTGATATTCCAGCCCTTGAGCCCGATAAACCCTTGCCTGTCTCTGTAATCCCGTTAAATTCTTTTCTTCATACCGATAAAGATTAGGCGCAGGCTCCTTCTTTTTCCTCTCAGGTATATCGTGAGATTCAATATAGCCCCGGTTAAAACTCTGGTCTAATCTTGGCTGTTCAGCGAAAAGAAAAGAAACGCTACAGAGGATAAATATTATAATGGCTATATTTTTTATACTATACAGGTGGGAATAAATAGACATTTGCCTTTACAGTTATTATACACTCTAAAAACTTCCCGTCAAGGGAAATTATCCGCCGGATTACATCATCGGCTGCATTTTCAAGGCTGGGTGCCCTGCTTTTTCCAGGAATTTTAACAGTTCTTCCGAGGTTGTGGCTATGGTCTCATCAGCGATTTTATTAATCAAATCGGGCTCTCCTAACTCTTCTGCCCGCTTCTTTAACCTTTCGCCTAAAATCTCCTTTAATTCCTTGGGCATCCAGACCAGGCGTTTAAGGCCTCCCTCAGCCAGGATGAATTTTTTGCTCAATATATATAATTTGCCCACGCCTAAGAACCCCGGTGTTTGCACCCCTCCTCCGACTGAGCCGGCCAAGGTGGTAAAGGTCATCCCCGCAGGCGTTGCCCCTGAATAATCGCGGTGCACAACCATCACTCCGTTTGCCTCGGGGATTATGGCTACGATGCACTCAAAGCAGCCACAGGAACTCTGAGGAGAATCCATCAGCGAATACATACTTACTTTGTCAATAGTCTTATTGGACTTCTGTTTTACGAATTCATTGACATTATCCCACTGGCCTAATTTCTCGTCGCCTATAGTACCCTTTGTTATAGGCTGGTTCGGGCCTGTGGGCGTAATCTCAAAAGACGCCTTGGCATCTAACCAGGAATAGGCCCCGCATAAGCCTAAGCGCTCAGGCGTAACCACGCAAACGTGATTGGGCGCAAAAGACTGGCAGAGGAGACAGGAATAAAAAGTATCCACGCTCTCGTCGGTCATTCCGCTTATGCGCTCATCGCGCTCATCAAATGTTTTTTTTGCTGTGGTCAATAACCTTTCTATGTCAGCCTGTTTCGTATAAAGCTTGACCTGCACTTTATCCACGATAGCGCTGTATTCCTGGTGCAGCATAGCGTGCAGGATTACTCCGATATGCCTGAGCCTGAAGCCCTTGTTAAAGGCCTCGTTACTTATCCTTATCCAGTTCATATCGCGCTGGCCAACATGCATCAGGCCCATTGCATAATTTGTAAAACGGTGTATCTGGCGTTCGAGTATCGGTTCGAAATCCTTCTGCATCTTGCGGCCGTATACCTCAACTATAATCGCTAAAGGCAGGGACTTTTTGCCCTCCTCTAATTTATCTATATCCTGGCCGATTAGCTCTACTTTACCGTCCTCGATATCTTCGGATTTTCCCGTAGTCAGGTACTCAAACGCAACGCCGCTTTTCCCGCCGAATTCAACGTATAAATTTTCCCTTCTTACCCGCTCTCCCTCAAAGGCTGCAGCATAAGGAACAGGTATAGGAATATGGCTAACCCTTACTTTTACTCCCCTTACTTCGATACAGCGCGGGACAAGCTTTTTGTAATCTAATTCTTTTACCAATGCCTCGTAGGTGGTAATACCCGAAGGCTTTATCTCTGGAATATCTGTATCAGCAATTATGGGGAATCCCATATTTATGGCGCCTGCGCCGGTAGCATACTTTATATCGTCGAGCTCTCCCAAAACCAGGCCAAAGGCAAACACGCGCTCTTTGGTATACAAAAGGCACTTCTGGGACTGGCTGGGTTTTATTCCGCCAAAGGTCAATGCCGAGCGTATTGCCCAGTTTAAAGGATAGATTGCCGAAAGCGTATCGCGGCCGTAAGGCACGATATAATTATCCCAGCCCATCTGGACATTCTCTTCCAGGAGCTGGTCAATTATGGAGCGGCCGTTTGCTTGCGAACCGACGAATATAAGAATATTCCTCTCCTGCAATTCCCTTATAATTTCAACTGCTGTCTTATTATCAGGCGCAGCTCCCAATATTGCGGCAAACCCCGGCATACGTCCGTCTACAAGCTGTATCCCCAATGAGCGCATAATCGTATCAGTAAAAAAGCCGTTACAATCCTTTTGCGGCTCCTGCGCATAGAGATAACGCAAAGCCATGATTATCTCCTCGCAGAATAAAGTAGCCATTCCCGCATTTAAGGCATCCCCTAAATAAGGAAGCCAAACATTATCAGAAGGCAATTTAGGTAACAGCGACTTTGCGTGTTCCACAATAGGCAGCGCGTCCTCCAATGTTTCTATCCTTACGCCCAATAGGGCATTTGCCAGAGGCAGATAAAAGGCAGTTTCAGGAAACCCGATTTTTTGCTTAGGGCCTTTTTCCTTTATTGCTTTATTAAGGAAATCCGACGCCTGTTTGAAGATATCTTGAGCGCCGCGTATAACCGCTTCTGCCACAACCTTAGACATAGATAGTCTCCTTATCCTTTACAAAATCCATAATCTCAGGGTAACCGAAATTCTCCTGAAGCAACCTATCCTTAAAAGATGAAACATCTACCCTTTCCTTAATCAGCCTTAAGAAGACGCCGCTATTTTTAATATCGCCTGCCAATACAGCGCCGACGATAATTTTATTGTTTAAGATTAATTTTTTATAGAGGCTTGCTTTTGCGTCTAAAACCTTTAACTCTTCGTAACCCTGCTTTCCCTCTTTTACCTTATATATACCCAGGGAAATAACCGGCAGGCCGAAAAATTCTATGGAATTCATACCTAAAGAGCCTTCGTAATTGAGATTACCACCTGCCATATTTATTCCGGCGAGCCTTCCCTGTTCAACCGCAACCGGCCAGAGCGCATTTACAGAAAGTTTGCCCAGAGTTAAATCAAAACTCTCGCATACATCTCCGGCACTAAAAATATTGGGGATATTGGTTTGCAGGCGGTTGTCCGCGATTATGCCTTCATTGACCTTAATCTCGGTATCCTTGACTAAAGAAATATTCGGAGAAACGCCCTTACCTACTATTATTAAAGAGCATCCTAATGCCTTACCTGAATCAAGCTTAACTGCCTTTATATCGCCGTTACCGATTACTTCTACCACATCCTGGCCTGTGATTATTTCAATCCCGTTTTCTTCCAATCTCTGCTGCACAAAATGCGCAGCCTCATAATCCACTATCTGGGAGAGTACCTGCTTGGATTTTACAATGACCTTTACTTCAATATTTCTTTTCTTCAGGCCATAAGCAGCCTTTAGTCCGATAAGGCCGCCTCCTAAAACGCAGGCAGTCTTGGTTACAGGAATAAGGCCGGCAATATCCTTTGTATCTTTTATGGTGCGAAAACCAAACACGCCTCTTTTTTTGATGCCCGGAGTCTCGGGAAACTTGGGAGAGGCGCCTGTAGCAATAAGCAGGCTGTCGTAACTCATCTGGCTCTTGTCTTCGCAGATAACCCGGTTTTTGGCAGGGTCAACGCGGATGACTTTCTTATTCAATAGGAGCTCTATATTATTTTCTTTATAAAAATCCTCCGGACGGTATAAAATCTTATCCTCACTGACATCGCCGGCTAAATAATACGAGATAAGGCAGCGGCAATAAGCAGGGTAATCCTCATCCGAGATGATGACAATCCGGGATTCCCTGTCCTTATTGCGTATCGCCTCTGCCGCAGCAATCCCCGCCGCCGAATTTCCGATAATTAAGAATTGTTTCATACCATTCCCGCCCACCACAACTAATATGGTATTGCTACCTCTAACCTAAACTAGAACCGATCAACACCTTACTCTACTTTACCACGGACTATCTGAAGTACAACCGACAAACACCTCACTCCCAGTCGTTAAGTTGCTTTCGAGATATATACAAGCATTCGGATCCCCCCCCCATTGTGGGGCTTTACCGTTCGCTGTACAACGCCACGCAACCCCTCTAAACACCGGATCTGAAACATAAACCGATACGTAGTAACTAAAATAATGCGAACTTCTGCACGGATAGGGAATTTGGTCTGAGCCTGGTCCTATATTTACATCAGAATAAGCTATTCCAGTTAGTGTGCCATTTGCTAACCTATACGCATATGCAAGCTTACGCATATCCCCTAAAATCTGCCTTGCTTCAGCGCCTCTTGTTTTCTCCACCATTCTCCCGTACTGGGTAAAAGCTAAGGTGGCAAGGACACCTATAATCAGAATTACTACTACTAATTCAAGAAGGGTAAAGGCCTTGTTCATCTATTTTTAATCCTTCATAAGGTTTATCCTTAACCGGGAGACTTCTGCCAGAGCTTATTATATTGCATATAGCTATCCGGAAACGGTCTTAATGGTTTTCGGCCGGGCTCAACTGCGGAAAATTTGAAGCTAACGATAAACTTCTCTACGGTGTTTTACTCGATAAATAGAGATAAGTTTCTGTTCATCATCTATTGTATATAATATGCGGTAATCCCTAATCCTTATACGCCAGCCCTCATCCCCTAACAGTTTCTTAACGCCATGAGGCCGTGGATTTAGCTTTAAACTTCTAATCGTATCTGTTATGCGCTGGATTATTTCATCAGGAAGTGACTCGATCTCTTTAGCGGCCCGATGTTCAATAATAATCCTGTACATCAATGTAGGCGCCCTTTTTTCTTAAGTTTGCTGGCGAGTCTTTCAAAATCAATAAATCCTCTGGCAGATTCTTTAGCTTTTCTTAAATCTATAGCATCCTCGAGATCCTCAAGGTATTCTACAAGCTTAAGGTAGTCTTGAATAGATAGGACTACCGATTTCTTTTGTCCTTTTTCATCAATAAGATACTCTGCTTGAATAGTCATTCCCTTCACCTCCTAAAAAAGTTTAACACAGCCTAAAGATAAAATCAATTAAAATCTCCAAATTCTTAAGGGTTTATAAATAATCCTGACCCCGTTTCGCTAAAAAATAGAACCGTCCCATTTTTTCCTCATCCGAAATAATGACAATCCGGGATTCCTTGTCTTTATTGCGTATCGCCTCTGCCGCAGCAATCCCCGCCGCCGAATTTCCGATGATTAAGAATTGTTTCATATTTATTAAATCCACCTGCCGAGCTGCTCGCTCAAAGTCGCTTTTGCCTTTCACTTCGCTCAAGGCCGCCAGAGTTCTTTCGCATTTTCGGCGGCTGCTGAACTCGGAGCATTTGCTCCAGCAAATGCTCCTCAAACAGCATCGCCGTGCCTGTTTTGTCGCTTCGCTCCACAGGCATTCCCGAAAATGCTCAAGCTCCTCTGGCTAAAAGCTCCATTCGCTCGCGCCTCGTCAGCTGTATTTTTACAACCAAGCCACCCCTAAAATAATTGCCCTATTTATTAAACAAATTGCCGATTAATAAAATAACTCCTATACAAATTGCTATTATCAAATAAATCGAGACTCCTTTAGCAATAACGGATAGCATTCCTCTTGCCATATTATAACTGCAGCCATATTTTAGTTTACTGGCAATCGCAAATAATATAATTGGTAAACCAAGAAAGAAAATGAACTGTGTCACGATAAAAAATAAGGACTTATTATTTTCCCATGATGGCATATCGTGTGCTAAAATAAAAATACCCAAAGGCAATATAATGGCGCCTGTCAATATACAAAAGAGCCTTAGTAATCTTTTAATAAAATTTGACATTAGATTTTCTCATTCATTCAATCTTAATTTGCAAATCTGATTTTGTGGGTGACGAGGCTTGATTTGAGCAGCACATTGAAAATTTGAGCGGGCACGGTTGCCCCGCTATATATGAAATCGGGCAGAGCGAAAATTTTCACTGAGCGAGCAATTCCTCGCTGGGGAATTGCGAGCGGTGCTGCGAGAACAAGACTCGGCAGGACCCACAAAATCAATCATAAATTAGTCAATGAGCGAGAAACCCGACAGGTTCATTTCTTAGTATCTAAAAGTATCTCTTCCTGCCAGATGATTGCGCCTGTTGGACAGGCCTTGACGCAGGCAGGCTCATCCTTATCCTTGCATTTATCGCATCGAACAGGTATCTTTGTCTTTATATTTGGCCTGATTGCAGCATAAGGGCAGACCATCACGCACATCCAGCAGCCCACGCAGCGTGTTTCATCATGGATAACCATACCCTTTTCTATATCATAGGTTAATGCCTTAGCCATGCAAGCGTCCACGCAAATTGGCGTTTTGCAATGCCGGCAGGAAACCGGGTAGTTCTTGCCTTTTGCAGCCAGGACTTTCTTTCTCGGCAAAGACAAAACCTCTTCGCGAAGAGCCTTGAATAAATCCGCGCTGACCGAGTGCGCTATTGCGCAGGCAATCTCGCAGGACTTGCATCCGAGGCATTTTTTTACATCATAATATAATTGCTTCATTTATAGAGTAAAAATACCTATGGGTCTATGGTCTACAGTGTTAAAGTTTTTGCTTTTACCATAGACTATCGGCTATTGACTATCGACCCGTATCGCATAATTATTTAATACATCATTGGCTTTAGCTTCAAAGCCTGCCTCTTTTTATCAATATGGCTAATCATCAGTTCGGCCATCTTTAGCGGGTCATCAGAGAACCCAAACCTTCCCCCGCAAACTTCCTCTAATCCTTTAGTTAAATAATCAGTCAGGTTATTGCTTCCTAAAGTAGCAAAAGGGCTGGCGCCAAAAACAGTATAAACTCCCGATGCCACAAAGTAAAAACCGATAGTAACTGCCTTTTCAGACATCCATTCCGGAGCGCATCCTGCTGCAGGGATATCTGATAAATCCTCGCCCAAGCCGCCTTCTTCTATAATATAGGAAGCTGCGGTTAATATGCGCGAATTATCCACGCAGGAGCCTAAATGCAAAACCGGCGGGATACCCACTGCCTCACATATTTCCTGTAGGCCTCCTCCCGCATAAGTCTTGGCTGCCTCCGGAACAAGCAGGCCCTGTTTTGCGCAGGCAATCGCAGAACATCCTGTCTGTAAAACCAGAACGTCATTCTTAATAAGTTCCTTAACCAGCGCAGTATGAAAATAATCGTGCGTCTGTTTCGGGTTGTTGCAGCCGACCACTCCAGCCAGGCCGCGCAGCCTCCCGGAAATAATCGCTTCATTTAAGGGCTTGTAAGTAGCGCGGTACCTGCCCCCTAAAATCTGAAAAACAATCTCTTTGGTAAATCCCGCTACCAAATCCATCTCCTGTTTAGGAATGTTTACGCTCTCTTTATTCCTGTTGGAGAAATTCTCAACAGCCAGCTTAACGATTTGTTTGGCTGTCTCATAGGCGCTCTCTGTCTTAAATTCAACATGGGCTACCCCGGGAAAACGCGCCTTGGGATTGGTAGTGATGAGTTTGGTGTGAAAACAATTGGCAACCTCCTGCAATGCCGGCATAATGCACTGGACGTCAACCATCATCACTTCTACCGCGCCGGTAATAATGGCTAACTCCTGCTGCAGGAAATTCCCGGCTACGGGAATCCCGTGGCGCATCAAGACCTCATTTGCAGTGCAGCATATGCCTGCCAGATTGATGCCACTAGCGCCCTTCTCCTTTGCCAGCTTTAACAAGTCCGGGTCTTGGCTTGCTTTAACCGCCATCTCCGATAAAACCGGCTCGTGGCCATGCACGACTATATTTACGTAATTCTCCTTTAGCACGCCCAGGTTGACTTTGCCTCTTATGGGTTCAGGGCTTCCTAAAATAATATCCTGCACATCCGTAGCAATCATTGAGCCGCCCCAACCGTCGGATAGAGCGCAGCGCATGCCATTAGTGACAAGATTCCTATAATCGTTATCCACGCCCATAGTAGTGGTGTGCAACAATTCTACCACTTCCCTGTCTATGCCGCGCGGGATAATGCCTAATTTTTTCCATATAGCCTGGCGTTTCTTCGGCGCGCGCTTAGAAAATATGAGTTGGCCTTCCTGCTTGCCGAATTCTTCCGACAATTTCCTGGAGAGTTCGCACGCAATCTGCTCCTTTGTCTTGTTGGTATCAATGCCGAATTCCTGAGCCAGGTTTTTAAGCTTTTCAATATCCAGGACTTGATAATCGTGCGTATGGCCTTCGGCTACCAATGATAATGCCTGCGCCACGTCTCTTCCGTGGTCAGAATGTGCGGACGCGCCCACAGCGATTTTGCGCGCCAGATTTCTTGCAGTAATGGTATCTGCATCTGCGCCGCACACGCCAGCTTGCGCGCCTTCGCCAAAGGGGTCAATCCTGCAAGGCCCCATATTGCAGATTGTGCAGCATAAACCTAATTGCCCGAATCCGCACTGCGGCTGCTGCGATTCCAGCCTATCCCAGGTGGTCTTTATATTTTCCTCTTTGGCTTTTTTCAAAACCTCCTGCGTTGCTATATCTATGGATTTCTCTTCAATCTTTGACATATCAATCCTCCGTATATCTATAATCCCGCTGCGTCCAGGACCAGCGGAACCTTTTTATCCCATCCAATGGGCATAATATGAATGCCGTTACACATCGGCTTTAATTCCTTGATTAAACGGCTGGCAATTTCTACTGATTTGGCTGTTTTGTCTTTTGTCTCTTCCATTTCCTTTATGAGGTTATCAGGCACAAATACGCCTGCAACATTCTTATTCATATACCTTGCCATGCCTGCGGACTTTAATAAAACGATTCCGGCTAATATGGTAGTTTTCAAATGCTTTATCTTACTTAAGAAATTCTCAAAAACTTTTATATCATAGACTGCCTGGGTCTGGAAAAATTCCGCGCCTGCCTCTATTTTCTTCTCCATCTTGATAATCTGCGGCTCAATAGGGTCTGCACCGGGATTCACTACTGCGCCCACGCAAAATTTTGGCGCTACTCCTTCTAATTTATTACCATTCATATCAAGGCCTTGCTGGAGTTTTTTTACCACCTGCAACAACTGCACAGAATCCAGGTCAAATACAGGCTTTGCTTCAGGATGGTCTCCCAGCGTCGGATGGTCACCGGTTAAAATCAAAAGGTTTTCTATACCTAAACTTGCCGCGGATAAAATATCGGATTGTAATGCAAGGCGGTTCCTATCGCGGCAGGTTACCTGAAATACCGGCTCAAAGCCTTTTTGTTTCAGGAGGCTGCAAACCGCTAATGAACCCAGCCGCATAACAGAACTCTGTAAGTCCGTAACATTAATTGCGTCAACGCGGCCGCGGATAAGCTCCGCATCCTCCAAAATTGTCTTTGTCTCAATCCCCTTCGGCGGCCCAATTTCAGAGGTCACCAAGAACTTCCCAGCCTGAATTTTTTCTTTAAAGGTCATATTATTCTACTTGCTTTTGCAGTCCACATAACATAACAACCCCTATTGCTTTCCGTCTTTGCCTTGCGCGTGCTGAAAATTTTCTAATGCACGCTCCGGCAAAGCCGCGAAAGCAATACAAGTTAGCTACTAAAATGAACCTGGCGGGTTTCGCAGCGAATGTCGATTTTAGCCAATGGAGCTTGAGCATTGAGGGTATCCCCGTGGAGCGAAAGCGACAAAACGGGGATGGCGAAGCTGTCTGAGGAGCATTTGCTAGAGCAAATGCGACGAGTTCAGCAGCCGCCAAAAATACGAGAGACCTTTGCCGTTAAAAAACCGACTTGAGCGAGAAAAACGGCAGATTCATTTAAAAGAACGGTTAGTGTTTAGGGACAGTCCATTATTGTAGCTTTGCTGCTTCGACCAGATTGCGCATCAGCATTATAACTGTTAATGGCCCGACACCTCCGGGAACAGGCGTAATCCAGGATGCGCGCATTTGCGCAACCTCAAACTCCACATCGCCTACGATTTTATCAGCTACCCGGTTTATCCCTACATCAATTACTATGGCGCCCTCTTTAATCCATTCACCTTTTATAAGACCGGCTTTACCCACTGCCACAATTAAAACCTCGGCTTTTTTAACGTGCTCCTCTAACTTTCCTGCCTTTGAGGTGCCGATATGGCAAACCGTAACCGTGGCAAATTTATCCAGTAATAAGAGTGCTAAAGGCTTGCCCACGATTTCGCTGTGGCCGACTACCACAACCTCCTTGCCGTATAAATCAATGCCGGTTGAATTCAATAACTCCATAACTGCGGCAACCGTACAAGGCAGAATCTTTGCTTTGCCGAATACTATCTTACCTATATTATCCGGGTGCATACCTTCTATGTCTTTTTCCGGCAGGATAAACTGGCTTATCTTTTTATAATCTATCTGAGAGGGCAGGGGCATCTGGATAATTATTCCGTTAACTGACTTATCGGCATTTAATTTCTGGATGAATTCAATTAATGATTTTTCAGAAGCCTCCTGCCCTAATTTATCCAAACGATACTCTATACCTAAACTTTCCGCGGCTTTCTGTTGCGATTTTACATAGGCACTGGCGCCTGCGTTTTCACCTACCTGAATACTTGCCAGAACCAACTTTTTCTTTAAGGACATTATTTCCTGTTTTATTTCTTCCCTTATCTTGTCTGCCAGGGGCTTACCCTCTAATAATTTCGCCAACTTTCTCCTCCGTTTTTGCTCTTATTCTTTTCACCAAATTTTGTTTGCTTTTCAATTCTTGTCTTACGTTTCTACTTAATTTCTTATCTCCCAGGGATTTCAAGTTTATCTCGACATTAAAGTAAGCGCAAGTAAAGGCAGACTCTAAGAAAACTGCAGCAACTGCCACGTCGCTAATCAGGTTAACATTTCCCTTCTTTATCAACTCCGGGCACAACTTCACACCTTCAAAACAAAGACGCGCTACCATAAGAGGCACATCCAGGCAGTCCCTTAAATTTTTGCTTTTGTAAGCAGCAACATCCAAATCCACTAAATTCAAAAATGTCTCTCTTAATTTTTCTGATTTGTCTAATATCTTTTTAAGTTCTTCTTCGTATTTAGCATACCTGGGTTTTCCCAGGGTAAAATTAACCACCATGCTGATAAGGGCGACACCCAAAGCCCCATTCAAAGCTGCTGCTGAACCTCCACCAGGAGCCGGAAGTTTAGCTGCCAAATCATCTAAATATTGCTTTAAGGCCTGCTCTTTATAGTTCATGACAATCCTATGATATTGCCTTCCTCATCAATATCTATTTTCTCACCTACAGGGTGGCTGGGTAACCCTGGCATAGTCTGCATTGTGCCGCAGAGCGCGTATAAAAAACCTGCCCCCACTGAAGCGCGTATATCTCTTATCGGGAAGACAAAATTACAGGGCCTTCCCTTGACATTCGGGTCGCAGGATAAAGAAAGATGCGTCTTTGCCATACACACGGGTAATTTATCATAGCCCCTTTCTGTATAAATTTTAATTTTTTCTTCCGCCAGAGGCATATACTCCACGTCCCTGGCTCCATAAATCTTTGTGGCAATGGTCTTTATTTTTTCTTTTATAGGCATATCCAGAAGATAGAGAAATTTAAAATTCTTCTTTTCCTCGCTTGCTCTTATTACTGCCTTGCCTAACTCAAGCCCGCCTTTAGAGCCCTTTAGCCATACCTCGCTTACGCAGCAATCATATGCTCCGAATTCCTTTGCCTTCTTTTTTACAAAATCTATTTCTTTATCCGTATCGCAAGAGAACCTATTTATTGCTACGACGACCGGTATACCAAAAATCGAAACATTCTCTATCTGTTTTTCCAGATTACAGATGCCTTCCTCTATTGCTTTTATGTCTTCTGTTTCAAGGCAGGTATCTAACGGCATTCCGGCAACAATCTTAAATCTTCCGCTATGGGCTTTAAGCGCCCTTATAGACAGGACTATCACCGCCGCATCCGGGACAAGGCCGCTTGCACGGCATTTAATATCAAAAAACTTCTCCGCTCCGCAGTCAGCGCCAAAACCCGCCTCAGTTACTACGTAATCCGAGTAGGAAAGAGCGATCTTATCAGCTAAAATTGAGCTATTGCCATGGGCGATATTGGCAAATGGTCCTGTATGGACAAAACAAGGCGTATTTTCTATGGTCTGAATCAGGTTTGGCTTGAGCGCATCCTTTAAAAGCACGGTCATAGCGCCTGCGACTTTTAAATCCTGCGTTGTTACAGGTTTTCCGTCAAAGGTATCGGCTAAAACGATCTTTGCGATGCGCCTGCGCAAATCTTGTAAGCCGCTGCTTAACGCCAATATCGCCATTATCTCAGAGGCAACCGTAATATCAAATCCCGTGTCTCTGGGGGTACCATCCTCTTTTGAACCAAGGCCAATGCGCACATTCCTCAAGAACCTGTCGCTAACATCAACTACCCTGCGCCAATATATCTTATCCGGATTAATCTTAAGCGGATTCCCTTTAAATACGGAATTGTCGAGGAATGCCGCTGCCAGGTTATGCGCAAGGCCGACTGCGTGCACGTCTCCGGTAAAATGCAGGTTAAAATCCTCCATAGGAAGGACCTGCGAATATCCTCCGCCAGCAGCGCCCCCCTTTATGCCAAAGACCGGTCCTAAAGAAGGCTGCCTGATACAGGTAGAGGTAAGCCTACCTAACCTGTTTAAGGCCATAGAGAGGCCTATGGTAGTTACGGTTTTTCCCTCGCCCAGCGGCGTAGGCGTAATCGCGGTAACTAAAATATATTTACCCCGCGACCTGTTTTTGATTTTCTCTAAAATACTTAAGTCTATCTTGGCAATATATTTACCGTAGGGGATAAGATATTTCTTATTTATCCCTAATTTTTTGGCTATCTTTTCTACGGGTTCTTTTTTTGCCTTCTGGGCGATTTCTATATCGGATAACATTTTCTTAGTAGGTAAACTTCTGGTCTAATTCAAAGGCGTTCTTAATCAAATCCAGTTTGGGCTTATCCCCTGTCAATACTACGGAAACCACGTCAAACCTCGCATTCCTGTCCAATAAGTTATTATCTTTAAGAAAATTAAGCGCTGCCTTGGAAATCTGCCTTTGTTTACTACTTAAAACTGCTTCCTGGGGAGAGCCGAACCTATCCGAACGCCTGGTTTTTACCTCAATGAAGCATACCGTATCTTTTTCATTGGCTACAATATCTATTTCGCCTAATTTAGTCCTATAATTTTTTGCTATAATCTTATAACCGTTTTGCTTCAATAAATCAACGGCTAATTCTTCTCCGGACTTACCTAAATACAGGTTTTGCTTAGACACTGCAAAAACTCTTTCTATGGATTACGCAAGGGCCTAATTTCTTTAATATAGCCCTGTGCATCCTTGTAGGGTAACCTTTGTGCCTGGTGAATCCGTATTCGGGATAAATCCTGTCATATAATTGCATCATCCTGTCCCGCGTGACTTTAGCCAGGATTGATGCGCAGGCAATGCTCTTAGATTTGGAATCTCCTTCTATAATGCAGGTATAGGGTAAATCAATATCAAGGCTTAAGTTTCCGTCCACGATGATATGGATATGCCTGCGTTTAGCAGGCGGTAGTTTATCTATTAGCGAGGCAACTGCCTGCTCCATAGCCAGGCGCGTGGCTTTCAGGATATTCACGCGGTCAATTGTCTTTTCACTCACTACGCCGATACCGAATACGCACTTACTGATAATTTCCGGGAATGCTTTCTCGCGGCCAAGAGAAGTTAACTTTTTTGAATCGTCTATGCGATGCTTAAAGCGATAGGTATTCAATGCCGCGGCTGCTGCTACCACAGGCCCTGCCAGAGGACCGCGGCCCGCCTCATCTACGCCGATAATTAAATTAAAACCTTCTTTCTTAAGCTTCCTCTCATAATAGAGCACGGTATCAGTAACTCGTAAGCTCGTAACTAGTAACTCGTAATCTTTAAAAAAACTTTTGCAAAATAAATTACTAGTTACGAGTTACTGGATTACTAGTTACGAAATCATTCTTTTTCTTCCTGGGCCTCGATTTTTGTGGCTTGTTTTCCGACCTTGGCTCTTAAATAATAGAGTTTTGCCTTTTTTACTTTACCCGGACGCGTAACCTCAATGCGTTCGATGCTGGGCGAATATAAAGGAAAGACGCGCTCAATGCCTTCACCGTAGGAAACCTTTCTCACGGTAAAACTCTTGCCTACGCCGCTACCCTGTTTTGCGATGACCACTCCTTCAAAGGGATGCAAGCGCACTTTATCCGGGCCTTCGGGGATTTTAACCAGAACTTTTACCGTATCACCCACATTAAATTTCGGAACTTCTTTCTTGGTATATTCCTGTTCGATGAGTTTTATCTTATCCATAATTTGCTTCTCCTTCCTAACTTTTGCGCTGTAGAATATCGGGCCTTCTTTGTTTTGTCCTTTTTAAGGCTTGCTCTTTTCTCCAAATTTCTATTTTCTTGTGGTCTCCGGATAAAAGAATTTCAGGCACGCGCATGCCCTTGAAATCAGCGGGCCTGGTATACTGCGGATATTCTAATAGATTACCTTTGAATGACTCAAAATTCAAGGAATTTTTATCTCCTAGGACCCCCGGCAGGAGCCGCACAACGGAATCAATTAAAACCATTGCCGGCAATTCTCCTCCGGTTAAGACATAATCGCCTATGGAGATTTCTTCGTCAACAAGATGTTTCCTTACCCGCTCGTCAACTCCTTCGTAATGCCCGCAGATTAAAATCAGGTGCTTGCATCCTGCCAATATTTCAGAGATTTTCTGCGTCAATCTTTCTCCTTGAGGGCATAATAAGATTACTTTTTGCCTTTTACCTTTTGCCTTTGCCTTTATGTTCTCTACCGCATTAAATATGGGCTCAGGCCCCATCACCATACCGGAACCGCCGCCAAAAGGCCGGTCATCAACTTTCCTATGCTTATCGCGCGAATAATCCCTGAGGTTATGCACATATATTTTTACCCTGCCCTTATTCTGCGCCCGCTTGATTATAGACTCATTCAATATGGGCTCAAACATTTTGGGAAAGATTGTGACGATATCAATGCGCATAATTTTTCAGGAATTCTTTCTTAAATTCCGTAAACTTGTCCTGAGCAATCGCTTCCCTTATTTTACGCATCAGCTCCAGATAAAAATAAACATTGTGCAGGGAAACCAGGCGTAGGCCCAGTATTTCTTCGCTGTTAAATAAATGGCGTAAATACGCGCGGCTGAAATTCCTGCAGGTATAACAGGGACACTTGGCATCTAAAGGCTGCAGGTCTTCTATGTAAGGCGCATTTCTTATTGTAAGTTTTCCTTCGCTGGTAAAGGCAGTGCCGTTTCTGCCGTAGCGGGTAGGCACAACGCAGTCAAACATATCCATGCCCGAGCCAACAGCCTCAATTATATCCTCCGGTAACCCCACGCCCATCAGGTACCGGGGTAAGTTACCCGGCAATAAATCAGCTGAAAAATTCACTATATTATATCTTAAATTCTTCGGTTCGCCAACTGAAACCCCGCCTATGCCAAAACCGTCAAAACCTATATCTAGCAGCTTATGAATACACTCTTTGCGCAGGTCCTCATAGGTGGCTCCCTGCACAATTCCGAACAAAAGTTGCTGATTCTCGTTGATAACTAGCCGCGAGCACCTTGCCCATTCAATAGTCCTTTTCATGGCAATCTCTGCGCGGTCCCTGGCGCAGGGATAATGCACGCATTCATCAAGGGGCATTATAATATCCGCGCCTAAATCCTGCTGGATACTGACGACGCCTTCGGGCGTCAGGAAATGCTTCAACCCGTCGATGTGCGACTGAAACTCAACGCCTTTATCGTTTACCTTTCTTAAAAGCGCAAGGCTGAATATCTGGTAACCGCCGCTGTCTGTCAATATGGGCTTTCCCCACGAGATAAATCTATGCAATCCGCCTGCTTTCTTAATTACCTCCCTGCCTGGCCGCAGGAAAAGATGGTAGGCATTGGACAATACAACCTGCGCGCCGGCCTCTTCTAATTCCTGAGGAGATAAGGTCTTGACTGTGCCCTGCGTGCCTACGGGCATAAAGCAGGGAGTATCAATTTCTCCGTGCATAGTCAACAATTTCCCCAGCCGGGCTTTACTATTCTTATCTTGATGAATTAAAGTAAAAAGCATCTTAGATAATCAGCATTGCATCGCCATAACTGTAAAACCTGTATTTCTTATCTATGGCTCCCTGATATACTTTCTTAATCAATTCTTCTCCGGCAAAAGCGCACACCAGCATAAACAGGGTCGTGCGCGGAAGATGGAAATTTGTCAGAAGGCAATCCGTTATTTTGAATCTGTATCCAGGATAGATAAATAAATCCGTATGGCCCTCTCTAACGCCTTTTGCATACGTCTCTAATGCGCGCAGGCTGGTTGTGCCTACGCTGAATACGCGCGATTTTCTCATCCGCGTTTTCTCAAGCAAATTTATTGTCTCATGCGGTATTCTAAAATATTCCGGCTCCATCTTATGTTTAGTAATATCTTCTGTCTTTACCGGCCGGAATGTGGCATAGCCCACGTGTAAAGTTATGTAGGCAATATTTACGCTTGAGGATTCTATCTTTGCGAGCAGCTCCTTTGTAAAGTGCAGTCCTGCCGTAGGAGAAGCAACCGCCCCTTCTTCATTAGCGTACACTGTCTGATAATAAAGATTATCCGTATCTTCGGGAGCCCTTTTTATATAGGGCGGGAGCGGCATACATCCTAAATTATATATTGAATCTAAAGAGTCGGCATTAAAGGTGATTTCATTTTTAGCGCTAATTTGTCCCGTGATTTTACCGCCGTTAAATATTATCTTTTCACCGAGTTTTACGCGGCTGGGCTTGATTAATGTTTCAAAGGTCAGGCGATTCTTGCGTTTAAGAAGCAAAACTTCAACTTTGCCCGAGGTTATCCTTGAACCCTTGAGCCGGCAAGGCAAGACTTTAGTATCGTTTAAAACCAGGAGGTCATCTTTATTAAGATAATCTGTTATGTCTTTAAAAACGCGGTGCTCGATGCTATGTTTTGCGCGGTTCAAGACCAAAAGCCGCGCAGCATCGCGTTTCTTTAAGGGGTATTGCGCAATTAATTCTTTGGGAAGGCTGTAGTCAAAATCCGAGAGCTTCATCATATTGAAGTGTCAGGAGAGATTTCTGTACCGGGATAGTAATATTTTAGTATCTCGTCTGCGGTATAACCCTGCTTTGCCATAAAATAAGCGCCCCACTGGCACAAGCCCACACCGTGGCCCCAGCCAAAACCCTCAAAAACAACGTCGTCTTTAATAACGTTTACACTGAAATTAGTACTCTTGATAATATTGGGACCCATGATGTCTCTGAAATCTTTGGCAGAAATCTTTAAATCCTTTTTACCGGATACTATTTTTAAATCTGTAATGCGGCCGGAGTTGTCTTTACCCAATATAATTATATCCTTTATGTCCTCTGTTTTATAGCCTGCTTTTGACAATTTTTCCTTAATTTCATCCGGGCTTCCCACATAATGCCAGGAAAAATGCGGGGATTCTCTGCAGAATCCGCAAGCAATACCCTTTAAAGGCGCTAAATTTATATTCCAGAGCATTGAGGCATCTTCTGTATGGCCTGCGCAGGTGGCATGGTAAAAAGCAGGGAGAATCCTTCCTTTATATGTAAGCACCAGGCCTCTTGTTTCATCCACTGCCTTATTTATGCGGTAACGCTCGGCAGCCGTACCGCTGTACACCTGCGAATATATATCGCTGGTCAAATCATAATCCTTTCCAGCGCTCTCCCCCATCTTATAGATTGCAAAGGTGCGAAAGACTATCACCTCTGCCTTTAGTGCTTCAGGCGGCCAGTAATGCGATATCTCGCGCACTGAAATACCCTTGACGTAATCTTCCAGGTCAATATGATTTACTGCCACAATCTTCCCGTTATCTTTTTTTATCAGCTCAATATTGCCTCTTAACCTGCGGCCATTAATTACAATTATCCCTGATTCATCGGTCTTTATAAAAAGCTTCGGCGTATTGGAAGTAACTTTGCCCAGGAGAATCCCGTTTTTATAGGTGGTTACCGTAGTCTTTAGATTGCGGCCTCTTGATAAAACTTTTTGGGTACGCGAGTCTCTTATTTCGTAATGACCCGGAGCCTTAAGGCTTAATGACGAGGCGTCCTCCATCACTGCCACGCGGATATATTTCTGCGGCTGGGCAAAAGAATTGGCAGTTAAAGCCGTAAATATAACCAATAATTTTAATATATGTTTTATCGGCGAGGCCATAGCCAAAATATTAAGGAGAGGATAATGCTTAGTAATATGGAAGTCATAATAGGGAAATAAAATGTAAAATGCTTTCTCTGGATGAGTATGTCTCCCGGGAGCTTTCCTAAAAAGGGAATTTTGTTAAAGAAGGTTAATAATAGACCAACCCCTATTAAAATAATCCCAAAGATAATTAATGTTTTTCCGATTTCCTGCATCTTTCTATCTCTGAATAAATGCACCCGCAGTATTTCTGGCAGTATATCCCTTGCGTCTTGGCTTCATCATGCGCTTTCTTAAAGCCGCTACGAAAATCCTCATAATAAAATTCTATCCCTTCTTCTTTTGCAATATCCTCTCCTATTTTCTTGAGCAGCTCCTGATTCTGATAGGGGCTGACTAAAAGAGTAGTAGAAAAATAATTGCACCCCATTTCCTTTGCCGCTTCTGCTGTCCTTTGCAACCGTAGAGACCAACAGATAGAGCACCTCGGAGGGAAATCCTCTTTTAGATTTACCTCCTGAAAGAATTCTGCCGGGTTATATTCAGGATAAATCATCTCTAAATTATGCTTGTGACTAAAATCCAGCACTGCCTGCTTCCTGTTTTTGTATTCGGCAAAGGGGTGAATATTGGGATTATAAAAATACCCCCGCACCTTATACCCCTTCTCTTTTAATTTCTCTAAGGGATATATTGCGCACGGCGCACAACAAGTATGGAGCAATAATTTCATAATCCTCACCTTTTAAATGACCCTGTCGGCTTTTCTCGCTCAAGTCGCTTTTGCCCTAACGGGCACGCCAGAGTTCTTTCGCATTTTCGGCGGCTGCTGAACTCGCCCTATTTGCTCTAGCAAATAGGGCTCAAACAGCATCGCCGTCCCGAGATTGTCAGCCTCTCGGCCGACCTCGGGATTCCCGAAAATGCTCAAGCTGCTTTGCCTAAAAGCTCCATTCGCTCGAAAACCCGAGCAGGTTCATTTATTGTTATAATATTTCTTTATAAAATCTCTAAAAACTACATTACCTCCCTTATTATAATAATCCTCCCCGGATATATAATCCATATTTAACTCTTTCTGATCGAATATTACAGGACTTACAACTGTACCGCTTGCTATTTTAGCAGCACTTATTTCTTCGGCTTCTTCACCTATAATCCAAAGGTCGTAGCCAGACCTATCAGGATTAACTACTTTTTCATAATCCCATTCTTTATCAAAAATCCGTCTCTTTATTATATTCTGCCAAATTATATTTATAGGAAATATATTAATGTTAAATAACTTAATGCTTATTAATGACCCAAACCCAATAATTATTACTGTAGCCAAAATCATCACTTTATTTACTCTTTTCATTTCAATATTCTTATTTATCTTTTACGTGTATCTGGACTTTATTTCTAGCAAACCTAGAGAAGATTTACGGCTTTGCTGGAGCGTGCATTAGAAAATTTTCGGCACAGCTATATCAAATAGTCTGCAAGGAGTTACGACGAGCGAAGGACGCTAATCCGATACAGGCTATCCGTAGCGAGGAAGTAAACCGCAGCAGACGGCGAAAATTTTCAGCACGCGGAAGCAAAGACGGAAAGCTTATCCTGAGTCCTTGCGAGAAACAAACTAAGGCAGGACCCACAAAATCTGCTGTAAATTTCAATGAGCAAGGAGTCGCCCCAACTTGAGGTGCCAAATTGGCACCTCAAGTTCATAACCTCTTGTCCTATAATGGGTATCCCTAAAACAGTTCTTCTTGTTTTTCGTATTTTATGCCGAAGTGGTCGAATGCCAGTTTTGTGGCGAGTCTGCCGCGCGAGGTGCGCTTTAAATACCCGGCTTTAAGCAGATACGGCTCTACTGTGTCTGCAATGGTATCAACTTCCTCATTAAGGCTGGCAGCCAAAGCCTCTACTCCCACAGGTCCGCCGCCATATGATTCCAAAACTAATTTCAAGACCTTGCGGTCCAAATCATCAAGCCCTGCCTTATCAATGCCCAACTCATCTAAAGTCTTACTTGCAACTTCTACATTTATCTTGTTTATCTTCTGAACCTGGGCATAGTCTCTAATCCTGCGCAATAGCCTGTTGGCTACGCGGGGGGTGCCGCGCGCTCGCCTGCCAATTTCTAATGCTGCCTCCTCATCTATATCCATACCTAATATTTTAGCAGAGTGTTTTATAATCTTTGCCAGATCTTCTACCTTGTAAAAATCCAGGTTGTAAAATATCCCAAACCTGCCCCTTAAAGCCGCAGTTAACAAGCCAGTGCGGGTAGTAGCGCCGACCAGAGTAAAAGGCTTAAGATTAAATTTGATGGTCTTGGCATACGGCCCCTTATCAATCACAAAGTCAATCTGGAAACTCTCCATCGCAGGATACAGGAATTCTTCCACGACTTTGGAGAGCCGGTGTATCTCGTCAATAAAAAGAATGTCCCCTTTTTCTAAATTGGTTAATATGCCGATTAAATCCCCTGCCCGCTCAATTGCCGGGCCGCTTGTGGCAGTAATCTTGGTATTCATTTCATGGGCAATAATATGCGAAAGGGAGGTCTTCCCCAGGCCAGGCGGGCCGCTTAAAAGCACGTGCTCCAACGGCTCCTTCCTCTGTTTTGCCGCCTGTATGGAGACCTTAAGATTATCCACTATCTCCTTGTGGCCGACGAATTCAGAGAGTTTCTTTGGCCTTAACGAGATATTTAAAACTACATCCTCTTCTGTTTCCCGCGTCTCGTTGACTGCGGGAGTGCCTTTAAGCAGGGCCTGTCTTATTTCTTCGCTCATAAGGTATAATATTCTCCTTATTCCTTACAATCTCGATATCCTGGAATAATTCTGTCTGCAGGCAGATGATCTCCTTCATCCTGGTTAACTCCAATATCGCCAGGAAAATCACAATTATTTCCAGTTTATTCTTCGCCTTGTTAAACAAATCCGATAATTTCACAGACGAGTTTACGAGTAAGAGGTGCAGGATTTCGTGAATCTTTTCTTCAATAGTAAATTCATCTTTTATAACTTCATAAAATGCCTCTTTGGGGACATCCTTTAACGCCTGGGAAAACGCATTGATTAAATCAAATATGCTTGCCTCAAAATATACTTCTTTTTCGCTCAATACCTCCTTATCCACATCTATCTCGGCCTTTGGCCGCTTAAACACCTCTCTTTGTTCAGCCTCTCTCTTGCGCAATGATTCGGCTATCTCCTTAAACTTTTCATACTCCAATAAACGCTTCACCAATTCTTGCCGCGGGTCTTCCTGCTCTTCTTCTGTGCCTGTTGATTCTTCGGCAGGCAAGAGCATCTTGGATTTAATCTGCATAAGGGTGGCTGCCATAACCAGGAATTCTCCGGCGATATTTAAGTCCAGAAGCTGCATTAAATTAATGTATTGCAGATACTGCTCTGTTACCCTGGCTATCGGTATATCGTAGATATTGAGGTGGTCTTTTTTTACCAGATACAGGAGCAAATCCAGCGGTCCTTCGAATAATTCTAACTTTATTTTGTAAGACATTTTATAAATTAAGCGGCTTCTTTACTTCAGACATAGTTTCAGCTGCGGCTTTCCCTGCCTTCTTCTCTCCATCCTCCAATATATCAAATACCCGGTTTTTATCCTTGAGGAGTTCGTTTCTCTTTTGCTGAATCGGCTCCAGAAACCTGATTAATATCTCAGCCAGTTCTTTCTTGCAGTCAGTGCAGCCGACCTTGGCCTTGCGGCAGAGTTCGTCAACTTCCTTCTTTCTCTCCGGCGCAAATACCGCGTAATAATTATGCACGTTGCAGTCTTGCGGATGGCCGGGGTCGCTAAATTTTATCCTTGTGGGGTCGGTAAACATATTTGAGACTTTCTTGCGTAAACTATCGGGCTTCTCCGATAAGGCGATATAATTATTGTAACTCTTGCTCATCTTTCTTCCGTCAAGACCCAGGAGCCTCTGCGCCTGGGTTAAGAGCGCTTTCGGCTCAGGGAAAAAATCCTTCTTATAGAGATTATTGAATTTCCTGACGATCTGCCTGGTCAGCTCAAGATGCGGAAGTTGGTCCTCTCCGACAGGTACTGCTTCTGCCTTATAAAGAAGAATGTCTGCTGCCTGTAAAACCGGGTATCCCAGGAACCCATAGGTGCTTAAGTCCCGGTTGGTTATTTCGCGCAACTGCTCTTTATACGTCGGGCAGCGCTCAAGGAGCCCCAAAGGAGCTATCATTGATAAAATCATGTATAGTTCCAGGTGTTCCTTTACGTGCGACTGGATGAAGATTGTGGATTTCTTAGGGGAAATCCCAAAGGACAGCCAATCAATAACGTTATCGAGGATATTTTCCTGTAAATCCTTAGGGTCTGCATATTCAGACATCAGCGCATGCCAGTCAGCAACCATAAAAAAGCACTCGTATTCATCCTGCAGCTTTATCCAGTTATCCAATGCGCCGACGAGGTGGCCTAAATGCAGTTTACCCGTAGGCCGCATCCCGCTTAATATACGTTTTTTCATAGTTTCCTTGCTATTTTTTCTATCTCATACGCCTCAATGATGTCGCCTTCCTGTAAATTATCAAAACTCGTTAAAGCCATTCCACATTCAAACCCTTCTGCAACATCCCTGACATCGTCTTTAAAACGTTTTAAGGAAGAGAGTTTCCCTTCAAAAATAACCTCGCCATTCCTTACCAGATTAATCAGGCTGGTACGGTTAATCTTACCCTTGGTAACAAAACAGCCGGCAACCGTGCCTGGCCGCGATAACCTGAAAACCTTCCTCACTTCAGCCCTGCCCAGGAAAATCTTTTTTATCTTGGGCTCAAGCATCCCTTCTACCGCAGCCTTTATGTCGTTAGCCAGTTCATAAATAATATTATAAGTCCTGACATCAATACCCTCTTTGGCAACCATCTCCCTGGCAAGCTCATCCGCAACAACATTGAACCCTAATATTAGGGCGTTCGACGCTATTGCCAGTATTACGTCGGATGAGTTTATGTTACCTACGCCTGTATGTATGATATCCAATTTAATCTCGGAGACATTCAGCTTATTCAGTGTTTCCTTTATCGCCTCTGAAGACCCCTGCACATCCGCCTTGATAATCAATTTCAATTCTTTGAGCTTACCCTCTTGTATCTGGCTGTGTAAATCCTCCAGGCTGATTCTTTTTACTGCCTTTATCTGCTGCTGTCTTTCTTTTTCAAGGCGCACCTTCGCCAAATCCTTTGCCTGTTTCTCGTTCTCAATCACGAAGAACGGTTCTCCTGCATCGGGGATTCCGGAAATCCCCAGGACCTCGACTGCAAAAGAAGGAGCAGCAGAGGTAACAGAGTGGCCTCTATCATTGAACATCGCCCTTATTTTTCCATAATATTTACCGACGATTATATTTTGATTGAGATGCAGCGTGCCGTTTTGTATGAGCAATGTTACCACAGGGCCCCTTCCTTTTGCCATCTTCGCTTCTATAACCACTCCGCGGGCAAGCCTCTCAGGGTTGGCTTTTAATTCCAGTATCTGGGCTTCTAGGAGTATCATTTCCAATAAATCGTCAATCCCCTGGCCTGTCTTTGCCGAAACCGGCACGGTGATGGTCTTTCCGCCCCAATCCTCAGCCCTGAGTTCAAGCTCTGAGAGCTGCTTTTTCACGCGGTCAAGATTTGCCTGCGGCTTATCAATTTTATTTATGGCTACGATTATCGGGACGCCTGCGGCGCGTGCGTGGTCTATAGCCTCCTGGGTCTGAGGCATCACTCCATCATCCGCAGCCACGACCAAGACTACTATATCGGTGATGCTTGCTCCCCGCGCCCGCATCGCGGTAAAGGCCTCATGGCCGGGCGTATCCAAAAAGCTGATTTCTCCGTGCGGCAGAACAACCCTGTAGGCGCCGATGTGCTGCGTAATTCCGCCGTGCTCGGTTTCTACGACCTTGGTCTTTCTTATTGCGTCTAATAGCGAAGTCTTACCGTGGTCAACGTGGCCCATCAGGGTTACTATCGGAGAGCGTGGTTTTAAATTTTGCGGCTTGTCTATCTCCCTGTGTATGCTTAAAGTCAGTTCTTCTTCAGTGGGCGCTTTTTTTATCCTGCATCCATATTTCTCGCAAAGTTTTACTACTGTTGCCTCTTCCAATACCTGGTTTATGCCCACCATTATCCCCATATTCATCAGGTTCTTTATGATAATAGAGGGTTTCTCCTGTAATTTCACTGCTAAATCCTTAACGCTGATAGGTAGTTCCAATTCCAATTCTTTTAATGGAATGGGTGCTGCGACAGCAACGGGTTCGGGTTTGCGGACGGGAACCTTAGGTATATCAACCGGCTTAACAGGGATGGTTTCTACCGGCTTTTCAACAGGCGCAGGTATGGGCGCAACAGGGACTTTTACCTTCTTAACCAGGGGCTTGCGCTTAAGCGCAACTGCTTTTTTAACTTTAACCGCTGCCGGTTTCCCGGCTTTTGCAGGCGCTCTGGCTTTAGCAGGTTTGCGCGCTGTTTTTTTAGGCTTGATTTCGGTTTTTTTCTTTGCTGAAACTTTCTCTTTCTTTGCCATAAGATTGCCCTACTTGCTCAATTTCTTTGCTTCCTGGATTAACTTCTCTGCTCTTTTAGTGCCAATACCCTTTATCTTGGTCAGGTCTTGCGGTTTTGCCTTTAAAATATCCTGTATACTTTTTATCCCGGCTTCCGTGAGGTTCTTTAGAGTCTTTTCTCCCACTCCTGGTAATTGCCCTAATGAAATTTCTTCTTTCTTCAGGGCTTTCTCCTCTTTCGCAGCCTCTTCTGCGGCGGTAGTCTTTGTGCGTATATCCAACTCCCAGCCGATGAGCCTTGAGGCAAGACGCACATTCTGTCCGTGTTTTCCGATGGCAAGGGACAACTGGTCATCCTCCACGATAACCGTGGCTTTCTGCGCTTCCTTATCCAATTTTATCTCAGAGACCTGCGCTGGCGAAAGCGCGGCTTTTATATACTCTCTTATATCCTCGTTAAAACGCACAATATCGATTTTCTCCCCCTGTAATTCATTAACAATGTTTCTCACGCGGTTACCCCGCATACCCACGCAGGCTCCCACAGAGTCAACCTTTTCATTCTTGGACCAGACAGCTAATTTGGTGCGTTCGCCGGGCTGCCGTGAAATGGACTTTATCTCCACAATGCCCTCGTAAATTTCAGGCACCTCTAATTCAAAGAGTTTTTTTACCAGGTTGGGATGGGTGCGCGAAAGGACAATCTGCGGGCCTTTGGTGTCTTTTCTTACCTCCAGGACATATGCGCGTATGCGCTGGCCCTGTTTGAACTCCTCCTGGGGGCTCTGTTCGCGCTTAAGGAGTATGCCCTCGGCTTTGCCCAGGAGGTCAACGATAATATTCCCTTTTTCAAACCTGTAAACAGTGCCGCTGACAATTTCTCCCACGCGGCCCTGGAATTCATTAAATACCACGTCTTTTTCTGCCTCGCGCATTTTTTGTATGATTACCTGCCGCGCTGTCGAAGCGGCAATACGGCCAAAATCTATGGAAGTAATTTCTTCATTGTTTCTGAAAGCCCTTATTTTACCTGTGTCCGGCTCGAGCTCTATCTTTAGTTCCTCATCAGGTTTCACGTCTATGACCTTCTTGGCAGCGCTAAGAAGCGCGCTCTCTATTGCCGCGATGAGGACCTCTTTTTTTATCCCCTTTTCTCTCTCTATTTGTTCTATTATGGCTAATAATTCACTGCTCATATGTATCTCCGATTATATTACCTGTTTTGCCTTTGCAACCTTTGACAAAGGAACCTCTATGCTCTCTGTATTTATGACAATATATACCGAATCATCCTTGACTTCGGTGATAACGCCTTCCAGTTCCGATTTACCGTTTATCGGCTCATTAAGAAAAACCCTTACCTTCCTGTTTATGCAGCGCAGGAAATCATTCCTTGATTTTAGCGGCCTGTCCAGGCCAGGAGAGGAAACTTCCAGAATATATCTCTGCTGCAATATATCCTTCTCGTCTAACATCCTGCTAATTTCATTATTAAGGTAAGCGCAGTCATCCAGGGTTATGCCGCCTTGCGGCCTATCTGCCAGAACCCGTAAAACCAGGTCCTTACCCTCATACCTGTAAATGAGGTCTACCAAATCCAGGTTTTGCTTCTTCAGAAAATCTTCGATAAGGGTTCTTAATTCTGCGATGGTTTCCTGTTTATCCATTGACAAGCCTCTCAATCTTCTTTAGGATTTCCGCTTTTGGTTTAATGAGTTTGCCTTGCGTGCGGCGCATCTTTAACTCTATCTTCTTCTCCTGCGATTCCCGGCCGATGATTACCTGAAGCGGCACGCCTAACAGGTCTGCGTCTTTAAATTTTACGCCGGCGCGCTCATCGCGGTCATCTAAAAGCGCATCAATGCCTGCCTCTTCTAATCCCTTATAAATGCCGGATGCCAACGCCAGAGTCTTTTTATCGGTTACATCCAGTGCCAGGACAATGACGTCATACGGAGTTATTTCTTTCGGCCAGATAATCCCATCCTTATCGTTATTCTGCTCGATTATTGCCGGGATGAGCCTGGATACGCCTATCCCGTAACAACCCATAATTATAGGCTTAAGCTTACCGTCAGCGCCGAGAAAATTTGCGCCTAATGCCGAACTATATTTTGTGCCTAACTTAAAGATATGGCCTACCTCAATAGTATTAACCTTATCTAACGTAACTTTGCATTTGGGGCAAATATCAGTCTCTCCCTCTTTTCCCGCATCGCGGGATCCCGCCTCTGCTTCAATAGCTGGGCGGGAAAGAGTTCTGGTGAATTTGCACTTAGGGCACAATAAAACTATGTCTTCCCCGCTTTCGGCAGGCGCCATATATTCATGCGAAACACTCCCGCCCATTACTCCGGGGTCTGCCTCGGTAATGAGTATCTCCAAGCCGCATCTTTTGAATATCCTTTTATAAGCATCGTACATTGCTTTATAGTTCTTATCCAGGCCGGCTTCATCTTTATCAAAACTGTAGGCGTCCTTCATCATAAACTCGCACGCCCTGACCAAACCAAAGCGCGGCCGCAGCTCATCGCGGAATTTCGTCTGTATCTGGTATAATACCAGAGGCAGTTGTTTATAAGATGAGATATGATTCTTCATTAAATCCGTGATGACCTCTTCGTGCGTAGGCCCTAAAGTTAGATTCCTGCCTCTTCGGTCAATAAACCTGACCATTACCTCTCCGATATCCTTATCGCGGCCTGACTTCTGCCATAATTCCAGCGGTTGTAACGCCGGTAGCAATAACTCAGAAGCGCCGCAGGAGTCCAATTCCTGGCGTATAATCCTCTGGATATTCTCCAGCACCTTAAATCCCAGGGGCAGGTAAGTATAGGCTCCTGCAATGAGCATACGGATTAATCCCGCGCGTAAGAGTAATTGGTGGCTTACTGACTCCGCTTCCTGGGGCGTTTCCTTTAAAGTGGGTATAAATGCCTTTGACCAGAGCATCTTTTAATCCTTATTGAATATCTCTTTCGGCAAATTGACTCCTGCTTTTATAAATGCCGGATAAGATGAGGGTATTATCCCGGTTGCCTTCCACCTGCCCTCTACTTTACCTTCTGCATTGATTCTTTCAATATCATATACAAAAATATCCTCCAGCACAACCTGGCCGTTTTTTAAGCCGTTTACCTGCGTGACATGGGTAATCTTGCGGGAACCGTCCAATATCTGCTCCTGCTGGATGATAAAATTGACTGCTGTTGCAATCTGGCGATGGATAACCTCTACGCTAATCGGCACTCCAGAAGTCAGTATCATAGTCTCAATGCGGTAGATAACGTCCTGCGGAGAATTAGCGTGGATGACGGAAAGCGACCCCTTATGGCCGGAGCAGATTGCCTGAAGCATCTCCAGCGCCTCACCGCCCCTTATTTCCCCAAGGATGATTCTATCCGGCCGCATGCGCAGGCAATTCTTGAAAAGGTCCCTTATGCCTATCTCGCCCTTGCCTTCGATGTTCGGCTGTTTTGCTTCAAGCCTGACCACGTGCTTCTGGTTCAGGCGCAGTTCCGCAGTATCCTCAATAGTAATAATGCGCTCATCGTTACTGATATAAGAAGAAAAGACATTCAGGCTGGTGGTCTTGCCTGCGCCGGTTGCGCCAGCAAATATTAAGCTCATCTTTGCCTTTATTGAAGCAATCAGGAAGTCACTGATACGCTTATCCAAAGTACCCAACTTGATTAGGTCTTCGGCAGTGCGTATTTCTTTCAGGAATTTCCTGATGGTCACCGTAGGCCCGTTTAAAGCCAGCGGCGGTATGATAATATTTACCCGCGAGCCGTCTTTTAAAGAAACCTCTGTATAAGGATAGCTTTCATCCACCCGGCGGCGCGTGGGCGCAAGTATCTTATATACCAGGGCCATTAACTGCTGCTCGTCGTCAAAAATAGTATCGGTAAGCTCGGTATTCCCCTGCTTCTCCGCATAAACGCTTTTAGGGCCGTTAATCATAATTTCAGTTACATTGGGGTCCTCAAGCAGGTTTTCTATAACGCCGAAGCCGGTAAATTCATCAATCACATCTTTTATTATTTTCTTCCTATCATCCTCGGATAACCTGCCGTGTTCACGATGGACAATATCGTCTAATATATGCATAATCGCTGTTTCTAAGTCTTTTGCTTCGACAGCCTCCTGAGAAAGTAAGCTGCTGTGTTCGGAAATAAGCCTGCTCCTTACTTTATCTTTATATGACTTAAGCATTTAACGCCCCCATTTCTTTTAAAAGGGTGGTTACGCAATGAGAAAAAGATACTTTTTTAATTGCCCGGCCTCTTCTAAATAATAGCCCTTCTTTCTTGCCGAAGGCAACCCCTATATCCGCCTCTTTTGCCTCACCTGGTCCGTTAACCACGCAGCCCATTATGGCAACCTTAATGGGACGGGTCGATGGTCTATGGTCGATGGTCGATAACCTGCCTTCTAATTCTTTCACTACCTTAACCAAATCCACTTCGCAGCGGCCGCAAGTCGGGCAACTGATAATCTCAGGGCCGAATTTACGTAATCCCAGCGACTCTAAAATAATTTTTCCGGCGGCTACCTCCTGCTGCGGCTCGTCAGTAAGGGATATTCTTATCGTATCGCCGATTCCTTCTAAAAGCAGCGCGCCTAAACAAATAGCGGATTTTATTGCGCCTGCATACGGGAAACCCGTAGCAGTGACTCCTAAATGCAAAGGATATTCGCAAAGCCCGGCTATTTTGCGGTATGCATCTATAGTATCAAGGATATTAGACGCCTTTAAAGAAACAACAATATCGTAAAATCCAAAGCCTTCTAATATCTTTATGTAATCCAAAGCACTTTTTATCATTGCTCCGGAAATGCTTTTACCTTTCACTAATGACCCTGAATTCACTCCCACCCTTATGGGAATGCGGTTAAGTTTTGCGAGCCTAGCTATTTCTTTAATTTCTTCCTTCTTGTAGATATTGCCGGGGTTAAGCCTAATTTTATCCGCGCCGTTATCTATCGCTGCCAGGCCCAACCGCCAATCAAAATGTATATCTGCAACTATTGGCAGGCTCACCTTTTCTTTAATTTTTCTTAAAGCCAAGGCATCCTGGTTATCCTTTACAGCTAACCTGACAATTGCGCAGCCCGCGGCTTTTAGTCCCTTTATCTGTTGAACTGTTTTTTCAATATCGGAGGTTTTGGTCTTAGCCATAGACTGTATGGCAATCGGATTATTCCCCCCAATACGAACATTGCCTATTTTGATTATTTTACTCTTACGCCTTGCTATCCTCATTGTTATTTATCTTAAGATTTTTGATATCTTATCCCCGAAAAGCCTCAGGATATCATTATAAGTTATAAATACGGCTAAAGACACGATTAAAGTCAGGCCTATCTGCGTAACAATGCGCTCAGTCCTAATGCTTAAGGTTTTACCCCTTATCTTTTCTATGGCCAAAAGCAAAATATGCCCTCCGTCTAATATCGGCAAAGGCAGTAGATTGAATATTGCCAGGCTTATACTTAATACCGCCACCAGATGCAGGAGCGCAATCACCCCTAAACTCGCTGCCTTAGCAGTTATATCGAAGATGCCCAGCGGCCCGGTTACCGACTCGCGTATGGATAACTTTCCCGTGAGCATGCGCCACAATGACTTATAGGTCATTACTGTCAGGTTCCAGGTTTTCTTTATCCCCAGGACAAAGGATTGAAGGAAACCGTGCCTTACTTTTACGATCTCATCAAATGGGGTTATGCCGAGTAACCCTATCTTGCGTCTTTGACCTAACAGGTCTTCTATATTTTTTTCTTTTATCTGCACATCCAGCGTCAATTCTTTATTATTGCGCAGGATTAAAAGTTTCACTCTGGCTGATTCCCTCTCGCGCTGGATTATATTCTGTAAGTCTTCCCAAAAACCCACGCTTTTTCCGTCCACGGCGATAATCTTATCGCCGACCTGTAATCCTGCGTCTTTCGCGCCGAAACCATCGAGTAAACCGCCTACCTTCGTAGTAAGCGCAGGGTAACCCGCAAAAAAGATGAGCCAGAAACACAGGAATCCCAATACGTAGTTTAATAAAGGGCCGGAGAATATTACCCGGAAGCGCTCGCCAGGCGATTTTGAAAAATATTCGTAACTCTTGCCCGTGTATTCCTCCAGGTTATCCCCGGCAAGCTTCACAAAACCTCCCAGCGGTATTGCGTTAACCGTATATTCCGTATCCTGCCTTTTCTTCTTCAGCAATTGCGGGCCGAACCCTAAGGAAAATTTCTCTACGCGCACACCTAATCTTCTGGCTGCGATGAGATGGCCGAGCTCATGGACAATGATGAGTATGCTTAAGATTAATATAAAAATAATAAATGTAAGCATAGGCTTAGTTTAATTTACCAATAATACTGCGGGCTTCGCTTCTTGCCCAGATATCAGCCTGCCGGATGTCATTTAAGTCAGGATTTGTTTTATTGCGGTGCCGCTCAAGGACCTTTTCAATGACGCCGGATATAGAAATAAACCTTAGCCTTTTCTTTAAGAATTCTTCCACGCTCACTTCATTAGCAGCATTCAGGACTGCCGGGGTAGTCCCCAATTCTCTGGCTGCCTGGTAAGCCAACCTTAAACAGGGGAACCTCTTAAAATCCGGGGCCTGGAAATGCAATTCTTTCAATTTGCAGAAATCTATGCTCGGCAAAGATGCATTAGAGAGCCTGTCCGGGTACGAAAGGGCGTATTGTATGGGGATACGCATATCCGTGGCTGACAACTGCGCCAGGACTACCCCGTCTATAAATTCTACCATAGAATGAACCAGGGCTTCGGGGTGTATCAGGATTTCTATTTTATCGCTTGCCACATTAAATAAAAACATTGTCTCAAGGAGCTCTAATCCCTTGTTCATAAGAGTAGCGGAATCAACACTGATTTTTTTTCCCATCTTCCACCTGGGATGCTTCAGCGCCTTCCTTATAGTAACATCCTTCAGGTCTTTTTGGCGGGCTTGCCAGAAAGGGCCTCCTGAGGCGGTAAGATAAATTTTCTTTAATCTAAGACGGTCCTCGCCATCCAGGCACTGCCAGATGGCCGACTGTTCGCTGTCTACGGGAATAATTTTTATTTTCTTTGCAGCCGCCTTATTCATTACTATGGGCCCGGCAGAAACCAGCGCCTCTTTATTGGCTAACGCGATTTGTTTACCAGCCTCTATCGCCTTTAATAAAGGCAATAGCGCGCAGGAGCCGCTTATCGCCAACAATATCTCATCAACCGCTTTATTTTCAACCAAGGCTTCCAGGCCTTCATCTCCGGCTAAAACCCTGGTACCGACCTTGAGTTTCTCTTTCAGTTTTTTACTGGCCGCAGTATCCCTGACGCAGACAAACAGGGGCCGGAATTCCTTTACCTGTTCATACAGGGCGTCAATATTAGAATTGGTGCTTAAGCCTGTAACCCGAAACCTGTCCGGGAAATGCCTGATTACTGCCAAGGCGCTTTGGCCTATCGAACCCGTTGAACCTAATACGGCAATGTGTTTCATTTCAAAATAAGGCTCATATAGAAATAAAACGCCGGCGCAGTAAATAATAAACTGTCAATCGTATCTAAAACCCCGCCTAACCCCGGAAAGATTTTTCCTGAATCCTTTACCTGACAGTCGCGCTTCATCAGGGATTCGGATAAATCTCCCAGCTGAGCCAGAACCGCTAAGGATACGCCCAGCAATATTGTATGCCAGAATGATAATTTTAAGAAAGGGGTGGCTGCCAATGCCCCTAATACGCTAAAAGCCAAACCTCCGATAGAGCCCTCCACGGATTTATTGGGGCTTATGCGGGGTATCAAAGGGGTTTTACCAAAACGTACCCCTACAAGATACGCGCCTATATCCCCTAACTTGGTAATAAGCAATAGCGTCGCTAAGAGGCCCAAGCCGCCTTCAAGGTACCTTATTTTAATCAGGAATGAGAAAAACCAGGATACATAAACTATGCCGAATATGGTTGTGGAGATATCCACAATGACCCCCTGATTCTGGCGCCGGCTAAACTGCATAAGTATCAGGAATAACAGGACTGAAACAATAAACAGCAGCTCCCAGCGCCTCGTAGGCTCAAAGCGAAAAACTATTGAAAGGGGGATTATCGCGCCTATACCGATGCCGAAATATTTATATATGCTTATCCCCTTATGCTCCAGCATAGTAAAAAATTCATACAAGCCGGCGATGATAAATGCGGTTACTACTAAACCGCACACCCAGTCAATAAATATGGCCCCTGTAACAATACCGATAAGTATAACTGAAGTGATTATCCTTTTTTTCAGCATCCTATCGCCCCAAACCTTCTTTCCCTCCCCTGATACTCCTGGATTGCTTTTTCAAAATCCTGGCGCTTAAAATCCGGCCAATATTTTTTAGGAAAATACAGCTCTGCGTAAGAAAGCTGCCAGAGCAGAAAATTGCTCAGCCTTATTTCGCCGCTAGTGCGGATTAATAGGTCAGGGTCAGGTAAGCCTGCGGTATAAAGATATTTACTAAAAAGTTCCGTATCCAGCTCCTCTATGTCGGCTTCTCCTTTTAACACGGAATGCGTAAATTTTTTGGCCGCATCTACTATCTCCTGTCTTGCACCGTAATTTAAAGCCAGGACCATAATTAAACCCGTATTATGTCCGGTCAGGCGCTCTGCTTTCCTGATTTTCTCCAGGAGATATTCGGGAAGCGGGTTTTCTTTCCCGATGACTTTAAGCCTGATATTGTTTTTATTCAGTTCATCGATTTGTTTGTCTAAAAATCTATTCAATGAACGCATCAGCATATCAATTTCTTTTTTTGGCCTATCCCAGTTTTCCGTAGAGAAAGCAAAGAATGTCACCACCTTAACCCCTAATTCCCGGCTGGCTTCTACGATGTCCTTAACCCTTTCAATGCCTTCACGGTGGCCGGCAGTGCGGGGAAGGCCTCTGGCTTTTGCCCAACGGCCGTTTCCGTCCATGATTATGGCTACATGTTGGGGGATGTTGTTTTTATCCAACATTGTTAATAAACAAATAAAAGGTTACCTAACAACAACTTGATACTTGACACATGATACTTGATACAAACACATCGTTTAGTGTCAAGTGTCATGTATCAGGTATCATGTCGATTATTAAGATTTTAATTTTACTGGTGGACCCGATAATCTATATTCGGGAATATATTATCCTTGTACTCAATGTCAGCGAGCCACCCTTCATCAATATAGTTTGCCCTTATGTCTTCATATAGTCGGTTAAACCTTAAGAGATGGTCTTTTGTGCGGCGCAGCGCATAACTTGTATGGGTGCCTGTTCCCATGATGAATGCCCAGTCTGAACTCTGCGCCAGGAGCAATTCCCGCAGCGCCTGGTTTAGCGCCCTCTTATTTAAACCATTCTGGTCAGGAAAACTCTTTGCCAATTCAGTCATCTTTTCCGATGCAGAATGCAGGTGCCGGTAAACCCAGTCATTGCTGCCCTGCAGCCACATCTCGCTATACCCCTTCCAGCCCCAGCTGGACAGAGACGGAGTGATTACCTGATTGCGGGGATTCTCCGCCAGATATTCCGACGGCGTAATCATGCGTATCTCGTCCTGGTCAAACGCAAGTTTTCTGAAGAGAAAATCCAGCCAGAGCGGCCCCTCATACCACCAGTGGCCGAATAATTCCGCATCATACGGAGAAACGATTATGGGTTTCCTCTGCATAAAACCATAAAGGTATTCTACCTGCTTCTGGCGGTTGAACATAAAATTGCCTGCGTGTTCCGCTGCCTTGTCCCTTGCCCACTGTGGGACATACGCTTCTTTATGATTACCGGTTCCGGTAATCCGATAGTATTTTATTCCCGTATTTATCCTTACCCCGTCAGGATGGATGTACGGTTTTATATAATCGTATTCCAAGTCAAAACCTATATCCCGGTAAAATTCGCGGTAATTATAATCGCCGGGATACCCCTCAATTGAAGACCAGACCTGTTTGGATGATTCCAGGTCTCTGCCAAAGCAGGCTATACCTGTCCCCCGGCAGTAAACCGGGGCAAATACCCCGTATTTCGGCCGCGGACTGCCGTGTAAAACTCCGTGGGCATCGGTAAAGAAATAACGCAAGCCCGCCTCTTTTATGAGCTCATCATGGCCCGGATGATACCCGCATTCCGGAAGCCATATTCCCCGCGGACGCCTGCCGAATACGCTTTCATAATGGGCGACTGCCACCTTAATCTGCGCCCTGACCGATTCCCTGCAGATATCCATAAGCGGCAGATACCCGTGGGTTGCGGCGCAGGTGATAATCTCCAATTTGCCCAAGTCCTGGAAATTCTTAAAGGCAATAGCGAGATTGCGATTATACCTCTCAAAGGTATCGCGCGCTTTACAGAACTGCTCTAAATACATCGCAGCCAGGCTCTGGAAATCCGGCTGCCAGGCAGTCCTCTCTATCTCTCTGTGCGCTAATTCAATAAGTTTATTGATATGTTTTATATAGCGTTCCTGGAGCAGGGGGTCGCAAAGCATGGAAACCAGCGTCGGGCTTAGGGTCAGGGTTATGCGAAAATCTACTCCCTCGCCTATCAATTTCTCAAAGACCGATATCAGAGGAATGTAAGTCTCGGTTATTGCTTCATAAAGCCAGTCTTCCTCTAAGAAATCCTCATGCTCCGGATGCCGGACATACGGAAGATGGCCGTGTAAGATTATACACAAATAACCTTTGTTCATATTTGTTTTAGTAACTAGTAAATTAGTAACTCGTAACTGGTAATTTTTTAAGAAAACTGAATTTTTTGTATTACGAGTTACCAGTTACGAGCTTACGAGTTACGAATCATCTGGTTTCTCTGGTTACGATTGGTGTGATGGTGCGCTCTTCTGTATTATCAGAGGAAACAGCTCTCACCGGAATAACCTGTTTTCCGTCTGGAAAGGCAAACCTTAAGGTAAAAGTCCCGTCGGGCCTTAATTTTATTTCCCTGCCCTGGATAGTTACCTTTGCATCGGGTTCTGTGGCTCCGTAAACAATCAGCTCGCAATCCGCCGCCAGCCAGAATTTCCTTTCCCCGGGAATCTTTTTTACGGGGCTTGCCATAGAGGCCATTCCCGGAGAGGCCATAGCCCCTGAGAAGAGCGCTCTCTTTGCCCTCTCCTGCCAGGCCTTACCTACCGGAGAACTGCGTCCCAGGCCAAACCCCATACCATAAAGGCGCGCGAACATATCTTCGGGAATCATCCATTCCTCGTCGGTAATCCAGGACGGACCTTCCAAGGGCGTCTCGACTGTATTTGAACGCACTATGGTGATGAACCTGCCGTCAGGCAATAATAACCCTAAGTCTACACACCAGCTTCTTCCGGGCCCTGCGGTATCAATATACCAGTTGTTTGCGGATTCATTTACCTGAATATCAAAGAACCTGTGGGCATTGCTGCCGTTAAAGATAATGTGGCTGACATCGTAGACGCGCAGGATGCGTTTTGCCATGAAAAATTCATCTTTGAATTCATTCTTTAATCTTTCGAAGGTAGAAGGCCTGACCTCCCAATAGGCATGTATCCACCAGGGGTCGCGCACCTGTAAGACTATTTTATCCTGGCCGTATTGGTAAGGCAAATCAACAGGCATGGCTCTGGGTATGGCGCGTACTTGCGGATGAGAAAATTTTGTCTTCTCTATCGCTACTTCCTGCGCGCCCAGGATTTCTTTTTTTGTTTCTGTAACGCGGGTCTTTTTGGCCATCTTCATTTGCTTCTTTTTGCCCGTTTTTCTTTCTTGCGCGAGCTTTTTCAATTTCTCTTTTATATTGCGTAATATCACCATAACCTGCCTCCCTTCGCCTGCCTTAAGCAGGCTGAATAAAAAAGGGGATACTTATCCCCTTTTTTAGAACAAAAGCCCGTTCTTTTTTACCCTCCCCTATTTCATTTTTTAGACTTTGCTGGCTTACCGTGAACCAATGCCTCTTTAAGGTCTTCTTCAAGGGCTTCTTTTAGCTTAGTTACCTTCTGAAGCTCTTCTTTCAGGCTTTGATTCATCAGCTGCTCCTGCACCAATGCCTTTTTCGTAGCCTGATGAGCGGCCTTTTCTTCTTCCAATTCTTTATTCACTGTATTTAAATTCTCTTCCATAGCTGCTTTGCCTTGCGTAAATTTATTCATTTTCTCCTCTAAATCAAGCCTTGCAGCCATTTCCTTATCGCGGCCGGTTTTCTGCCGGTAGGCATTGCTACAGGAGTTCAGCGTTGAGATAAAAAATATTACGGTTAATATAGCCAATACTAAAATAATCCTGTTTTTAATGCTCTCCTCCATCGTCTAAGTCTCCCGTTTATATAACTTATTTAAGGTTTTCCAGCGATTCCTTAAGAAGAGGCGCTTCCTGCGTCGCTGCTTTTGTCTCTTTTACTTTTGTAAGTTGCGGCAGGATTACGATTTCCACTCGGCGGTTTAACTGCCGACCCTCTCTTGTATCGTTAGAGGCAACCGGCTGATATTCGCCATAACCGATAGCCGATAAGCGGTCAGGCGAAATCCCTCTTTCCTTAGCCAGATAATGCAGGACGCTTAAGGCGCGCGCCGTAGACAACTCCCAGTTTGATCTCCAGCCTGAAAGTTTAATCGGCTGATTATCGGTGTGGCCTTCTATCCCGACGTTTAACTGCGGCACATTTTCTTTTAAGACCCGGGCTACCTTGTCCAGCACCGGATACGCCTCATGCCTTATCTTGGCTTTGCCAGAATCAAATAAAAGGTCCCCGACCACGGTAATAACCAGGCCCTTTTCCATCATCTGCAGCTTTACCTGTTTATCCTGAATCTCCTGGCCGAGCCTTTCTTCCAGGAGCCTCTTTGCTTTAGTCAACTCATCTAACTGCGCGGATAATTCCTCAATCTTCTGAACATCCGAACGCCTGCCGCTCTGGATGATGAATGTGCATCCGGCTAAAGATATACTGATAAAGACCATTGAAATCGTTTTTAATAATTTGTTTTTCATGGCCATCTTCTCCTTTTCTAAATTCTAACTATAACACAAGCGCTAATCCTAGTCAAGACTTTTATAATTTTTATTTAATAAAGATAGTGTCTTCCCGGGATGAGCCGACAGAGACCATAGAAATCCTGGTGCCAAGAATACCCTGCAACCTATTTAAATATGCTTTTGCATTGGGGTGTAACTGCTGATAAGTCTTTGGCTTATTGACTGTTCGGGGCCAGCCGGGCATTTCTTTATACACTGGTTTTGCGTTCCTTAACGCCTCAAGGTCATAGGGGAAGTCGCTAAATTCCTTACCTTTATATTTATAGGCTACGCATATCTTAACGGCCTTTAATCCATCTAACACATCCATCTTCATTATGGCTAATTCTGAAAGCCCGTTTAACAAAACCGCTTCCTTTACCATTACGCTGTCAAACCAACCGCAGCGCCGGGGCCTTCCGGTTGTAGCGCCGAATTCATTGCCTTTATCCCGCATAAACCTGCCGAAATCCGGAAGAAATTCCGTAGGGAAAGGGCCCTCTCCGACCCTTGTGGTATAGGCCTTTGCCACGCCTATAACCTTGTCTATCTTTACAGGAGAAATACCTGTGCCGATGCAGGCTCCGCCTGCTGTGGCGGATGAGGAAGTGACAAAAGGATATGTCCCGAAATCAATATCCAGAAACGTGCCCTGCGCGCCTTCAAAGAGAACGTCTTTTTTATCCTTGATTGCCTTATTTAACAAATGCGCGGTATTACAAATGTATCGGGAAAATAATCTTCCGTAATTTAAATACTCTTTATAAATCCTATTAAAGTCAAATCCCTGGTGCCGGTAAACTTTCTTAAAAATCTCGTTTTTCTCTTTTAAGTTATCCTTTAATTTATCGCGAAATACAGCCGCGCTCATCAGGTCAATCATCCTTATTCCGCAACGGATGGTCTTATCGGCATAACAGGGGCCTATGCCCCTTCCGGTTGTGCCTATCTTGTGAGCCCTCTTTGTCTCGCGCAGCTGGTCCAGGATTTTATGGTAAGGTAAAATCACATGCGCCAGCGACGAAATCTTTAAACGGTTATCAATGGCAATGCCTTTTACCCGCAAATCATTTATCTCCTGAACCAGGACAGCGGGGTCAACCACGACGCCGTTACCGATGACGCAGATTTTCTCCCTATGCAAAATACCCGAAGGGATAAGGTGGAATATGTATTCCTCATTACCGGCTATCACAGTATGGCCGGCGTTGCTGCCTCCCTGATAACGCACGATATAGTCTACCCTTCTGGATAAGATATCAATTATCTTGCCTTTGCCTTCGTCACCCCATTGTGTCCCGACTATTACAATATTCATTACGGTGTCATTGTGAAAATTTTGCGCGCGATATCCGGATATGCGGCAATAAACTTTAATTCATCATCCACTAATGGCCTCTGGTTATGGACATTGGCGTATCTGACCAGTTCCAGGATTTCAGTTGCCTCCTCGTCGTCGCGAAAAGCGACTTCTAATTTCTCATACACGTTTCTAAATCCCTTTATGCCCGAATACTCGCCTGCGGTAATCTTGCGTCCGGTCTCGATTATCTCGGGCTCTCCCCTGCCTAATTCCTCAAAGTCATAAAGTTCGTAGTTACGCCTGTCCTTCAGAGCGCCGTCAGCATGAATACCGGATTCATGCGCAAAGGCATTTGCTCCTACCCCGGGCTGGTTTATAGGTATGGGCACGCCAAAGGCATAAGAGGCATATTTACAAATCTTCCAGGCTATCTTCAGATTTACTTTCTCGCTAAGGCAGTAATCCTGCATACCGCTTCCGTATTTCAGGCTTAAGATTACTGAAACCAGGTCAGCATTTCCTGCGCGCTCACCCATGCCATTGACACAGGTATTTATGTAGGCATCAAATCCGCTATCGCAGGCAGCCTTTGCTCCGGCAATAGAATTTGCCACTACCAAGCCCAGATCATTATGACAGTGGACTTCGATAGGCATAGAAACCGCCTCGGTGAGAAGTTTTATCCTTTCATAAATCGTAAAGGGCGTATCGCAACCCAGGGTGTCGCAATATCGTATCCTGGCCGCACCCGCCTCTTTTGCGCTCAGCGCAAACTCAATTAAATAATCCATCCTGGTGCGCGAGGCATCCTCGGCATTAACGCCGATAGATTCTGCTCCGGACTTGGCCGCCTCCTTGACTGCCTCTGTCATTTCTTTTATCACTGATTGGTGGTCAAGTTTTCCTTTAAATTTATGCAGAATCATCTGGTCAGAGGTTGAGATGGATAGGTTCAGGTGTTTTATATGCGGTACGAGCCTGAAAGCGGTTTTCACGTCATCTTTGGTTGCCCTGAGCCACCCCCCTAACCTCAGAGAACGAAATGCGCCCTTCTTCGCTAATTCCAGGTTGGCATTCAAGTAATTTGTCTCATGGCGCGTAACCGGAAAGCCGAATTCCGACTGGAATATTCCCATCTCATCCAGATACAGGTTTATCATTGTCTTCTGTAATTTAGACAGGCAAATACGCGAGGTCTGCACTCCGTCGCGGTTGGTTACGTCGATTATATGTATCCGGGGTTTATCAGCCATATGGTCACCTCTTGATTATCTTTTTCAATTCCTCTTTTGTGGGCACGCCGTTTGAGCCGAATATCTCCTGATTATTCAGAAGATATGCAGGACCAAACATAACCCGAAGTTCTTTATTAAGGCTTACATTGTCTTTTAAGAGGGCGCGCCCTTCCTCTCCCAGCGCGCAGCTCCTTATTTTATCCGCGTCTACTTTAGACAGGCAATTCTCCCACCAGGAACTATTGATAGACTTTGCCCGGCAACTGATATAATTCCAGAAATCCTGGGGATAATACTTTTGAACGCATACAGCGCGAAGATAATCCTCTACTTCCAGCTCGCCCCTGGCCGCATCAAACCTGTTTTCCTGTTCGGTGGCCAGAAAATGCACCGTGGGATTAAATTCTCTCATTATATCCAATAGTTCTGCGCTATTCTTATCGTATAGACTTATGAATAGGTCTAATCTTCCCTTTATTTTTTCCCTCTCGATAAAATAAGAGAAGCCGCTGAATTGTGGTTTCAGGATGTAAAAATCGCCTTTTAGCCGGAGGTTTGTCTTTAGGGTATCAAAATTTTTCTCTTTTTCTATTCCCTTATCCAGAAGATACGCCGGCAAAACGCTGATACCCATATCCCTGACCAGTTTATCGGCTTTCCTGCCGGGATAATCCAGATAAGAGAGGTTTATCTCCCCGAGCTCCTTCTTTAAAAAATTAATCGGGGTCTCGGTATTGCAGGTTATGCAGTCTTTGGGTTGAATAATTAAAAGAGTGGCCTTATCTGTCTTAGCATAGGCAGGGGTAACGGCAAATATCAGTCCGACGGTAAATAACAAATAACCGAATCTTTTCATCGCTATTATAACCTTACCACCTTTGCCGATAAGATATTCTCTGTCTTCTTTATCTTATCCAGGATTTCAGTGGAAACAGGGGTATCGACATTCAATACGCTGATGGCCTTCCCGCCTAGTTTCTCGCGACCAAAGGTCATCGCGGCAATATTAATGTTATTTTTGCCTAAAAGCGTGCCTAAATTTCCAATGATGCCCGGCCTGTCCCAGTTCTGTATAAAAATCATCTCCCCTACGGGTGATACCTCCACGTAATAGCCGTCTACCTTGACAATCCGGGGTTGTTTGTTTGCAGATAAGGTGCCGGAGATTACCTTGGTTTCTTTATCGGTCTTTATCTCCAATTGAATCAAATTTACGAATTCTACCTCTTTAGAAGACTTGGCTTCGCTAATCTTTATCCCTCTGGCTTTTGCCAGAGCCAGCGCATTGATAAAATTTACCGTCTCTTTTAAGATGGGCGAAAGTATCCCTTTTACAAGAGACATAGTCAGGGGGGTCAAGTCATACTGGACAATTTCACCGCTGTAACTTATATCTAATTCCTGGAATCTTCCTTCCACTAACTGGCTGGAGAACATCCCTAATTTTTCGGCTAAATTTATATACGGTTCCAGAAATTTGCACACCTCTGCCTCTAAGCAGGGGTAGTTTGCCGCATTACGGATGCCTTTGCCCAGGAGCGCATCGCGCACAATCTGGGCTACCTCAATCGCTACATTCACCTGCGCCTCTTCAGTGGATGCGCCTAAATGAGGAGTGGTGATGATATTATCTACTTTTAAGATTTCATTATCGGGCGCTAGAGGCTCTTTTTCAAATACATCTATGGCAGCCCCGGCAACCTTACCTCCCTTAATTGCATTTACAAGCGCCTGTTCGTCGATTATTCCGCCGCGGGCGCAATTGATTATACGCACTCCGTTCTTCATCATGGCGAATTCCTTGTCGGAAAGCATGTGTTTTGTCTCTTCCGTAAGAGGGGTATGCACTGTAATATAATCCGAGCGTTCAAGTAATTCCTTCAGTTCCGCTGCTTCCACGCCTAAGCTCTCCGCAATTTCCCTGGATAAAAACGGGTCATACGCCAGGATGTTCATCCCGAATGATAAAGCCCGCTTTGCTACCTCGGTGCCGATTTTTCCCAACCCGATTATGCCCAGCGTCTTATTATACAACTCCACGCCCATAAATTTAGAGCGCTTCCATTCCCCTTTCTTGGTAGAGACATCAGCTTGCGGTATGTTCCTGGAGAGCGCCAGAACCATGCTCAGCGTATGCTCTGCGGTAGAAATGGTGTTTCCCGCCGGCGTATTCATTACGATAATGCCTTTTTGCGTAGCCGCTTCCAAATCTACGTTATCCAGGCCCACGCCTGCGCGGCCGATGACCTTTAATTTCTGCGCTGCGCTGATTACGTCCTTATTGACTTTAGTTGCGCTTCTTACAATCAGGGCGTCATAATCTTTGACCGCTTCTTTTAACGCCTCGGGCTTTAAATCGGTCTTCACATCAACCTGAAATTCCCTGACATCCTTTAGTATCTTAAGCCCCTCCTCTGACAAAGGGTCGCTGACTAATATTTTAATCATGCAAATACCTCCTCCGCAGCTCTTACTCCCTGGCCCATCTGGAATTTATATCCCATCTGGTGCAAAACCTTTTCCAGGCAGGATATGCCTGCGATAATATCAAATTCCTCAATATAGCCCATATGGGCAATCCTGAATACCTTGCCTTTTAATTCATCCTGTCCTCCGGCTATGGTTACGCCAAAAGTATCGCGCATAGTCTTAACTAATTTTTCTCCATCCAGGCCTTGCGGGACTTTGACTGCAGTCACGACATCCGAAGCTGCTATGGGAGCGAATAATTCCAGGCCTAATGCTTTGATTGCCGCCCTCGTTGCCTCCGCCATTTTTTTATGGCGCAGGAATATATTCTCCAATCCGTCTTGCTTCATCATTTTTAATGCCTCAACAAGGGCGATAACCAGGGTAATCGCCGGAGTAAAAGGCGTATCAGTCTTCTCAATCGCCCTTCTTGCCTTCTTCAAATCAAAATAATACCTGGGGCATTTTGCAGCCTCTGTTAATTTCCACGCCTTAGGGCTAACCGAAATAAAACCTAACCCCGGAGGAAGCATAAGGCCTTTTTGCGAGCCGGAAACTACCACATCGCAGAACCACGCATCGGTCTTTAAGTCAATTGCGCCTAAGCCGCTGATAGCATCTACGGCTAATATCGCATCTTTATCCTTGACAACCTTGCCGATGGCTTCAACGTCATTTACCACGCCTGTGGAGGTCTCGCATAAAGTAATAAATACCGCTTTTATTTTGGGGTTGGCTTTCAATCTTTTTTCTATTTCAGAAGGCTCTACTCCCTTACCCCATTCTACGTCAATAATTTCGGTATTGATACCATAGGCTTTACAAATCTCCGTCCACCTCTCCCCGAATTTACCTCCTTGCACAGTTAACACCGTATCTTGGGGAGACAGGAAGTTTGCCACTGCTGCTTCCATCGCGCCAGTGCCGGATGAGGCCAATATAAAAACATCGTTTGCGGTCTGAAATACGTACTTCAGGCCTTCGCTTGCCTCTTTTAAAACCGCCTGAAATTGCGGGGTGCGGTGGTGAATTATGGGCCTGCTCATCGCTTCCAAAACCCCGGGAGGTAGCGGCGTAGGCCCTGGTGTTAGTAAATAATTCTTTCTCATTTTTTTGACTCTCCTTCGATTCGCTTCGCTCGCTCAGGATGATGAGCGAATTCGAATCACTTTTTTGTGCCGGGTAGAATTACCTCATCAATAATACCGTATTCCCTTGCTTCCTGGGCTGACATAAAATAATCCCTGTCCGTGTCCTTCTGAATTTTTTCCAAAGGCTGGCCTGTGTGGGTTGACAATATCTCATTAATCTTGTCGCGTATCTTTAAAATCTCCTTGGCATTACGTGATATGTCTTCTGCTGCCCCCTGGATCCCTCCTGAAGGCTGATGTATCATAATCCGCGAATTAGGCAGGCCGTGGCGCTTGCCTTTTGTGCCCGCGCATAAAAGCATCGCGCCCATGCTCGAGGCCTGGCCCACGCAATAGGTCGCTACATCGCATTTTACAAACTGCATAGTGTCGTATATCGCAAGGCCGGCGGTTACCACGCCCCCTGGCGAATTAATATAAACATTTATATCCTTATTCACATCCTCCATCTGCAAAAAGAGCATCTGGGCAATCACCAGGTTTGCCACATAATCGTCTATAGGCGTGCCGATAAATACTATGCGGTCTTTTAATAAGCGCGAATAAATATCGTATGCCCGCTCATAACCCCGGGATGTCTGCTCAATGACCATGGGGACCAAAAGCTGCGATTTCTCATTCATTTTGCACCTCCGTTTAGTTCGTTACCTGCCACTCCGCTTCCTTTAATAAAAACTCTATGACCCGCTGCGGCATATTATCGTCAACGGGAATATTCTCTTTTTTGGCTATCTCTGCCAGGACAAGATAATTTTTTACCTGTCTATGCGCCTGCGGCTCTAAATCATCAGAGATTTTCTTCTCGTGCTTTTCGATTTCTTCGCGCGCCACCCCTTTAAGCGCCAAATCCATTTTTGCGCGCCTGACTAAATCCTGCAATTGGCGGTTAAGCAGTGACTGCGGTAACTTAAAATCCATGCCCTTGGTTATGTTCTCTACAATTTCATTTTCTAAATTCTCTCTCTGCAGATTTTCTTTCTGCAGGAAAATCTGCCTTTCAACAGCCTTTTCTAATTCCGCTAAATTCGGGTAGCCTAACCCTTTGGCAAAACTATCGTCTATTGCATCCAGCTTCCTGGATTCTTTTAACAAATTGACATTGCGCTTTATTTCATCCGGGGTAACCGTAATATTTTTATAAACCACCTTTTGCCTTTTATAGCCTTTTAAAGGTATTTCAGGGCTTACCTCAACCACTGCCTTAAATGAAAGTTTGAGCCTGTCTAACTTAACATCAGAAATCTCAGGCAACTCTATGACATCAAGCCCTTCTTTCTTAATTGCCGCATTGTAAATGTCGGGCACCAGCTCTTTAAGCACCTGTTCATGGGCGCTGGATGAATAATGCTTTTCTAACATATCGCGGGGGGCGTGTCCCGGCCTAAACCCCGGGACTTTCGCCTCTTTTGCGATTCTCGTAAAGACATCCTCGAATTTATTCTTTACGGTGTCATCGCTTACCTCAATATTGATTTCGCGTCTGATACCGTCAATCTTTTTTACTTCTATCTTCACCCCGCCCTTCCTTTCTATTTAATAACCCCAGCCCTTAAGGAAGGGCGGGGTTCATTTCTTATTACTTTTTCACATTTTAAATTTCTCCCCCAAATATATCTGGCGCGCCTGGGGATTCTCGATTAACTCATTAGCTGTTCCGGAAATAAGGATCCTGCCCTCGGCAATCAAATAAGCCCTGTCCGTAATAGAAAGCGTCTCTCTTACATTATGGTCTGTGAGTAAAATCCCCAGGCCCTTTTCCTTCAATTCCTTGATGATCTCCTGCGCCTCATTTACCACAATAGGGTCTATGCCTGAAAACGGCTCATCCAGAAGTATGAAAGACGGGTTTGTCACCAGCGCCCTGGTAATCTCCAGGCGCCTTCTCTCTCCGCCGGATAACGTAAATGCCTTATTTTTAGCAAGGTGAGCGATGCCCAATTCATCGAGCAGGGCCTTTAGCCTGTGCCTTCTTTCGGCTTTGTTTATAGGCAGTGTCTCTAAAATTGACATTATATTTTCTTCTACGCTGAGTTTCCTGAATATCGAGGGCTCCTGGGCAAGATAGCCTATTCCGAAACGGGCGCGTTCATGTATTGGCAAACTCGTTATGTCATTATTATCAAAGACAATAGAGCCGGCATTAGGAGGGATGACCCCGACCACCATATAGAAGGTGGTGGTTTTCCCCGCGCCGTTTGGCCCGAGGAGCCCGACAATCTCCCCGCGTTTTACCGAAATATCCACGCCTTTAACGACCTGCCTGCCGTCGTAAGACTTGCTTAAGCCTTTAATTTCCAAGAGATGCATTTTTAAAGTCTCCGGTTGAGTAGATGATTAATTTCGGCCTGCCGCTTAAGATAATCTTTTTATCGAAGGCGGTATAAGTCGCCTCTTCGCTGTAAGAGACATTTTCGCCCCGCACAATCTTGACATTGCCGACTGCAATCATCTTATCAATCTTGCTAGCCGTAAGACTGCTTGAGAGTCCTTTAGCCTTATCAGCCTCATTAGTACCATGGGACGGGATAAAGTAAACATACATTTTATCGCTGGTCATTACGGAATCAGCCCTGTCAACCTTAACATTATTATAAAATGTAGCAATATTCTTTTCATAATCTATCTCTAAAGGTCCGTCGCAGGTAACGATGATTCTTTCTTTTGCCGGTTTATTCTTATCCACAGGCTGGATATCCAGCCTGACATCTTTTTCTAAGGCTACTTTTTTTAAATTAGGCTCACCCCTGGCTCCGACAGCATCAACGACCATATTCTCTCTTTGTATATTCACCGGGTCTTTTGTAGACACAAACATAGCCTTCCTGTCCCAGTCCAGAGAGTCTGTAACGAGCCTTGTGCCTGATGATGTGGTAATTACGACGTTCTGCTCCAAATGTATCTTGCCGTCCACCTTGTTGAAATCCCCCTTGTCAGCGGTAAGCCTGACATCCTCCTCTTTACCGTATAGATTACCGACTACAGTTTTAAGTTTTACTACCTCTGTGAATATGTCCGCTGATTTGCCGGAAAGGTCCCAGTTCTTCTTGCCTTTTTCGCCGTAGCCGGTAAGCGAAAACTCGTTAATCTGCTGGTCGGATTCTTCCTGCGCTTTTTGTTCCTCAGAATACAAATTTAAAGTAAGCAAGAATATTAAACTAGAGGCCAGAAAGAATTTCCTAAACATCATAAAGCTTTAGAACCCCGCTCCAGGCGCCCTTCGCTTTTAAGAGCAGTTCTGCGACCTCACGCACTGCTCCCCTGCCGCCGTGCTTCAAAGTAATGTATGAGGCAGCCTGTTTTATCTCGGAACAGGCGTTAAATACCGCAATAGGGAAGCCCACTTTCTTCATCAGGCCCAAATCTACCAAATCATCCCCCACAAAGCAAATCTCATCAAGATTTACCTTGTATTTCTTCATTATCCTATCCAGGACCGCCGTCTTTGGAGAAACGTCTGCAAACACAGCTTCTACCTGCATATCCCTGGCGCGCGGGATTATGGAGCGCGAGCCCTTTGCGGTAATAAGTATTGTCTTTATCCCTGCTTTACGCAGGACATAAACCCCTAATCCGTCGTGGACATCGAAAAATTTTGAATCCCTTCCCTTGGAATCATAGATAATCCTGCCGTCGGTAAGGACCCCGTCCACATCCAGAAGGAGCAATTTAATGCTTTTGGCTTTAGCGGCAATGCTTTCTTCCATTTATACCAGCCCTGCCTTTAACAAATCCTGCACGTCCAAAAGCCCTACCGGCCGCCGCTCCTTATCCACCACCGGCACTTCATCAATCTTTTTTTCCTGCAATATCCGCATTGCCTCGGCTGCCAGCATCCCTTTATCCACTACCGTGGGATTACGGGTCATCACTTCTTTGACCTTGCGCTTAGGAAGATTTTCATCAAGTTCAAGGTGCCTGCGCAGGTCCCCGTCCGTAAATATGCCTTTTAATCTTCCGTTTTTATCTACCACGGTTGCAGAGCCTGCCCGCGCCTCTGTAATCTTTACTAAAACCTGGGAAACCTTTTTTTCTTCGTTGACAATAGGGTTGGCTTGGCCTTTACGCATAATATCTTCTACTTTCAAAAGAAGGCGCCTGCCCAGCGCGCCCCCCGGATGAAAAAAGGCAAAGTCCTTTTCCCTAAACCCTTTCAGTTCTAAAAGGCATATGCTCATCGCATCCGCTATCGCCAGCGTTGCCGTAGTAGACGCAGTGGGAGCCAAGCCCAAAGGGCAGGCTTCTTTTTTTACCGAGACATCTAAAACCGCATCGCTGTATTTAGCCAGGATAGATTTTGTATTGCCGGTAAGCGCGATGATTTTAGCTCCGAGTTTCTTCAGCAGAGGCAGGAGCTGTTTTATTTCTTCGGTTGAACCGCTGTTAGAAATTACGATTACCGCATCATCCGAAGTGACTTTCCCTAAATCGCCGTGTATTGCCTCGGCAGTGTGCAGGAATAAGCTGGGGGTGCCTGTTGAGGCTAAGGTTGCGGAAAGTTTCTGGGCAATAATGCCGGTTTTGCCCATACCGCTTACCACTACCCTGCCTTTTATCTTTAAGATTAAGTTTATGGCTTTCTCAAAATCACAGCCGAGCCGGGCTTTCAAATCCCTGATGGCGCAAGCCTCGATATCCAGAACCTCTTTTGCCCTTTTAAGAATATCGATCTTCACCCCGCTCTTCCTCCATATATAACCCCAACCCTTTAGGAAGGGCGGGGTTCATAATGCTTTTTCTATCCTCTTAATCTGTTTCAGGAGTCTTTCCAATTGCGCTAAATTAATCATATTCGGCCCGTCGCAGGGAGCCCTGTCCGGCTCTGGATGCACTTCCAGAAAAAGCCCGTCGCAGCCAAAGGCAACTGCGGCGCGCGACAATCCCGCAACAAACTGACGCTGGCCTCCGGAGGACTTAGTTTTTGCGCCAGGAAGCTGCACGCTATGCGTGGCGTCATAAATCACCGGATACCCGAATTCGCGCATTATGCCTAAACTTCTCAAATCAGAGACTAAATTATTGTAGCCGAAACAAACCCCCCGCTCCGTAATCAGTATTGACTTATTGCCGGTAGACTCTATCTTCTTTATTATGGGCAAAATATCCCAGGGCGCTAAGAATTGTCCTTTTTTGATATTTATCGCTCTGCCTGTCTTAGCTGCTGCTACTACTATATCCGTCTGGCGGCTTAGGAACGCCGGTATCTGGATTATATCTAACACCTTGGCTGCCTCGGCTAAATCCTTCTGGCAGTGTACATCGCTTAATATAGGAACCTTTAATTGTTGTTTTACTTTATTTAGAACCTCCAAACCCTTTTTTATTCCCGGGCCGCGATAAGAATCTATGGAAAGCCGGTTTGCCTTGTCAAAACTGGATTTAAAAATATAAGGGAAATCATATTTCGCAGCAATCTCCTTTATCCTCTTAGCTGTCTCCAGACATAGCCTTTCGGATTCAATAACGCAAGGCCCGGCGATTAAGGCCAGGGGGTTCTTATCGCCGATTTTGATATTCTTCACGCTAATCTGGCGCATTATATCTTCTCCCTGCCTGCCGTCAGGCAGGTTTCTTCAGGTAAAGTTTTACCTTTTCCAGATCCTCAGGGGTATCCACGCCCACGGTATCGAATTTCGTCTCAATAACCTTTATGCCAAAACCCTCCTCTAAAACCCTTAACTGTTCCAGACACTCTATCTTTTCCAGGTTAGAGACCGGCAAATTCTTATAGGTGAAAAGGAAATCCTTTGTGTAAGCGTATAAACCGATATGTTTATAATAAAGGGGCGATTTAATTTCGGAATTATGCGCCCGATGGGGGATCGCTGCCCTGGAAAAATACAGGGCAAAGTTATTTTTATCTACTACAACTTTTACTACATTGGGGTCATTCAACTCCTGCGCGTTCTCTATCTTTTTCATAATCGTGGCCATAGAAACTCCGCTATCGTCCAACAGGCTTTGAGCCACCGCATCAATCATCGCGGGATGAACCAGGGGTTCGTCTGCCTGGATATTCACTACGATTTTTACGTCAAGCGGGTTTATTACTTCGATAATCCTGTCCGTGCCCGAGGCATGGGCTTTGGAAGTCATTATAACCTTTGCCCCGAATTCCCTGGCTACAGAGGCAACTGATTCATTATCGCAGGCAATAATTAAATCATCCAGAAGGAGCGCCTGTTTTGCCCGCTCCCAGACCCGCTGTATCATGGGTTTACCCAGGATATCTGCCAGAACCTTGCCTTCGAACCTTTTGGAAGAATACCTTGCCGGAATAACGCCGATTACGTCCATCTTTATTTCAACCTCCCTAATAATTCCTTGCGCGTGGTCACGGCAGTGCCTACCTTGCCGACTACAATACCTGCGGCAAAGTTGGCGATGTGGGCTGCCTCAAGGAAACTCGCCCCGCAGCAAAGCGCCAGCGTGAAGGTGCCGATTACAGTATCACCTGCGCCGGAGACATCAAAGACCTCCTGCGCTACAGTCGGTATATGCGTCAGCCCGCCGCTTCTCTCCAGCAGATTCATTCCGTGTTCGCCCAGGGTAACCAGCATTGACTCTAATTCCAGATATTCCAGAATTTGGCGCGCTGCTAAATCAATATCTTTTTCCATGAATAACCTGTCATTGTTTACCTTAAACCTGTTTGTCGTATCCTTGAGCTTTAAATTCCTTATCGCATTTTCGAGTTCGCGACGATTGGGCGTAATGGAAGTAACGCCGTGGTAATATTGAAAATGCTCCTCTTTAGGGTCTACGGTAATGAGCTTCTTGTGGGCATGCGCCAAGCTGATGAGCTCGGCAAGTAAATGTATATTTATTACTCCCTTGCCGTAATCCTCAATAATAATAGCGTCAAAACCATCTATATTTTTCTGTATAAATTTAATGAGCCTGTTATTTAAATCCCCGGCAAGAGGCTCAGTGTGTTCCCAGTCCACCCTGACTACCTGCTGGTGCCCGGCAATGATACGCGTTTTTAAGGTAGTGTGCCTTCCGGGTTCGCTAAATATGCCTCTGGTATTTATTTTTCTTTTCTTTAATTCCGAAAGTAGGATACCGGTATTCTTATCTTTTCCCGTAACCCCCAATAAAAAAACCTCTGCGCCAAGGGAAGCGATGTTATTCGCCACATTAGCTGCTCCGCCAGGCACATAAGTCCTTTTCTTTGCCCAGACTACCGGCACAGGCGCCTCAGGAGAAATCCTCTCCACATTTCCCCAGATGTATTCATCTAGGATGACATCCCCGACTACCAGTATTTTTGCCTTGTTAAAACGATTGATAATTGTTTTTAGATTTTTCATATCTTCTCAATAATTGCCTGAGCTAACAGGGGAAGCATTATCTCGTGATGACCGACGATATAATAGCCGTTTCCTCCTCCCATTACCGGCCTAAGGCACACGTTTTGCCAAGGCCTGTAATGATAAACCATATCGAAATTTGCCGTGGTAAAATTCCTGACCCGATTACCTAAATTACGGGCTAAGTTCAGCGCCTTTAAAAATACCTCTGGCAATATCACTGCGGAGCCGAAATTTAAGACTACGCCTCCGTTATTAATCCGGCAGATATTTTCCACGAGTAGATTAAAGTCCCTGAAACTCCCTTCTCCGGTAAGGGAGGCGTTAAAAGAAGGATGCTGATGTATAATATCCGTGCCGATACCCACGAATACGCATACGGGGACCTGAAATTTATAGGCGTTATAAAGTAAGCTGGAAGCTCTATTCGCTAGTTTTGCCTGGCTGATTTTCTTAGCTACGGCATACCCTAAGCCCAGACCCTCCATTACGCCTTCTGTTACCGCATTATTGATAAAATCAGCGGTCTCCTTGGCCATCCCGAACCTGCCGGTTTTCAGATTCTCTCCCACGTCTTCAGAGGTCCTGGCCTGGAAAGCTAATTCAAAATCGTGTATTAAGCCTGCGCCGTTTAAACAAACGCAGGTAATTATTTTCTTGCTTATCAATTCAATCAATACGGGGTTAAGCCCGCATTTTATAACGTGCGCTCCGGCCATAAAGATAACCGGCTTCTTTGTTTTATGCGCCTTTACTACCGCATTAACTACAGCGCGCAAGTCTTTAGCTTTTAATATGTTCGGCAAAGAAGCGTAAAATCTCAGGAAACCGCTCTTTGAGAGAGGCGGCTTGGCAAAATCACCCAATCTAACCTTGCTTGGCCTTTTCTTTACCGAATACCTCTTTACCTTATTTATATTAATCATAGGAACTTATAATTTTAGCACAATTTCCGGCTAAATCAACTATATATTTATTGCGCTTTCCGGTAAGGTTCGAGCAGTTTTAGGAATACAGGGTCAACCTGGCTGCCTAATCTAATTACCCAGTTGCAATGTTTTATGGCCAAATCGTATTTCCCCTGCTTATAATAAAATACGGCTAAATTAAAATGTGCGGTTGAAAAATCCGGATTGAATTTAATTATTCCATTCCACAACTCTACGGCTTTATCAATATCTTTGCTCTCGGCGTATAATGCGGCCAGGTTATTGAGCGCTTCGGAATAATGGGGGTCGATTTTAATTGCCCGCTGATACGCCTTTACGGCATCTTCTTTCCTGCCGGTCTTATCGTATAAATCACCCAATTCATAATAGGCTGCCGCGTCATTAGGGTTGATTTCGGCGGCCTTCTTGTATGTAATTATAGCCCCTTCATATCGGCCGAGCATTTTATAGCAACGGCCCAGGCTATGATACAGGTAAGGCAACCCCGGCTTTATTTCAACGGCTTTCCTGTAACTAGCGGTTGCTTCGTTATATTCCCTGAGACGCTCATATTCTCTGCCGAGATGCGCATATAATTCATAGTTATCAGGCGAATAGCGTAAAGACCTTTTTATAAATGCAAGGGGCTCATTCCAATAGATATTCTGTTTGATGGTCAAAGACGAGTAAAACAATACTACCCCCGCCATAAAGGACGCTGTTACGGCGCGTGATCTGCTCCTGTAAAGACCAACCAGGAGCTTTGCCAGGACCGAAAAGAACCCTATTGAGCCCAGGTAGAGCCAATGTTCTTTCATAAAAGAATTATTTATTTTATAAATGTTGGCATTCGGCAAAAGCCATATCAAGAACCAAGCCACAGAAAAAAATATCAACTTATCTGTATTTCTTTTCTTTAGCGCATAGGCGATCAAAAGAGATATTATTAATATGCCCAGGATTACCCTTGGGTCGCCGATACGAAACAGCCTGTCCCCGTAATCAACGCGCAGGTGCACAGGCAATATCAAGATTCGTAAATAATAAGCGATAGCCACAAAAAATCCGGGGATTCTTTTAAGAAGAGCGCTAATGTCTGGCGTATACGGGAATAACGCTTTAACCAATAAAGCCTTTAAAATAACTATCCTGAAGAAAACATAAATAAAACCAATGCCTACCAGGGAGAAAAATAAACCGCGGTTAATCCTTTTCTTGAATGTATAGTGGTACACTAAAAGCAAAACAGGCAGGATAAGAGCACTCTCTTTAGATAAAAGGGCGCATACAAAAGTCAATAAGGTAAGAAGGTATGTCTTTCTACTCTGACAGGATGCTTGTTTAAAATATAGTATAATAGTCAGCAATATAAAAAATGCGGCCAAAAGATCTGCCCGGCCGGATATACTCGCTACTGCTTCTACATGGACAGGATGCACCATAAACAATAGACTTGCCAGGAAGGCTAAGAACTTTTCCCCGTAAAGCATTAACAGGAGGCGATAAATACATAATGTTACGCAGATATGTAACGCTGTATTGGCTAAGTGATAGCCAAATTCATTGAACCCCCATAAAGCGTAATCGAGCATATAGGTGAACATCTGAAGGGGGCGATAGAAAAAGGATGGGTCGCCAGCGCCCCTGCCTACGTCTGTAGTAAGTATCTTTGGCAGGTAAGAAAAATCGGTGATATAGAGATTATTTCTTACGTAACAATAATCATCACATATAAATTCCCCGGATAAGGAATTGGCATATACAATAAAACCTATTATTATCAGTACCGTGTAATTTTTAATTTTTGCTATACTCTTGTAAGACCAGGGTATATCCCAATCCGCTTGTCCCGTTTATTTTTACGGGGACCCTGCGCTCATCCGCGCTTATCCAGATTTCAAACTTTCTCGGCCTGCTCTCAAAACGGTAAGCCATAACTTTACCTGCTGCGACACTAACTTCCTCCATCGCCACCAACTCTATTATAAATTCCTGGGTAGGCAGCCCCGCCATTAAATTATACCCAGGTTCAAGTTTAGCTATATCCCGAATATAGTAAGGGAGCAAAATCGCATTGTTGATAACGCTGTCTTTTCTAATTACTATCTCTTCCTGCCTGTTATTCTTAATCTTCTTTATGATAAGGGTGTATTTCTCCTGGTCATACTCTTCTATAATCTCTTCGGGGAACGGCCAGGTAGATACATAGCGTTCAACCCGAAGCGGCAGAAACGTCTCTGGGTCGCTATAAATCCTTTCTAAGTCGGTAAAGCGCGCTAATCTCGTCTCAAAGGTCATTAAGTTTACCTTCCTGCCCTGAAGCTCAGCGTATGGCAGATGCTCAAAGACCGCCGTTCCCAGGTTCAATTTTCCTAACCGTACCTGGTAGGTTATTCTTTCACCTACGCGTTCGCCTTTGTGGATAGGCCTGAATTTCGGCATCGAATATGTCTTTTCAAGATAAGCCTTGTTAAATGTAATAAAGACATACGCGCAGGATAAAATTATTAATAAGAATAATATTGTTATTTTTCGCATGCTAAAATTGAATCAGCCGCGTTCAGGACATAATCTGCGGTTACTGCTTTAAGACAGGCGAAGTCCCTGACGCAGTTGTGCGCCAGGCACTCAACGCACCCGACTGTTTTATAGGCAACGCGGTCTTTTTTACCCAGCGGCCCCCAGCGCTTAGGGCTTAAACCTTTCTGCGACCTGCCAAAAATGGAAATTACCGGCGTGCCAAGGCTAGATGAGATATGCACAGGCCCGGAATCATTAGATATAAATAACCGGCATCTCTTCAGTACGCTTGCCAGCTGACTAACGGAAATCTTGCCTGCCAGATTAATTGCCGGATGCCGCATTTGTCTAATGAGGTTATTCGCTAAACCGATGTCTTTGGGGCCGGCTGCAATTAAAACCCTAAAGCCGTACTTGTCCGCTAACCTATCGGCGACCTCAGCAAACCTTTCATTGGGCCAGATTTTAGAGGGGCAGCTTGCGCCGGGATGGATTGCCAATAATTTATCGCAAGCCCCTATGCCCTCCTGTCTAAATAAATCCTCCACCCACCTTTCTGATTCCGGCTTTATCGGCATAAACAGCTCTTTATCTTTAGGTTCGATGCCCAGATATCTTACCAAATCCAGATTGTATTCTAATTCGTGTTTCTCGCCTGATTGTTTGCTATGTTTGAGGCTGTCCGTGAGCAGAAAACCGAGTTTTCTGTTGTAGCCGACCCTTCTGGGTATGCCGGCAAAAAAAGTCACCAGGTGCACCCGGTTTGTCGGATGGAGGATGAGCGTCAGGTCAAATCTTTTTTTCTTTAATTTATGAGCGAACTTAATAGACCTAAGCCACCTTTTATGCTTACCGTCTTTATCGTAAATGATTACTTCATCCAGGTAAGGATTACCGTCAACGATATCCTTGGCATAAGGGGAAACCATCATTGCTATATAAGCGTCAGGGCAACTCTCCCGCATAGCTTTAATTACCGGCGTAGACAAAAGCACATCCCCGAGCCTGTCTGTGCGCACGATAAGGATGCGTTTGAAACCAACGTAATTCGTAATTCGTAATTCGTAATTCGTAATTAATATACCTTTAACTGCTTTTAATACATCCTCTACTTTTACCAGCTGCATGCATTTGATAGTCCCGAACCTGCACTGGGCTTTTTCGCAGGGACGGCAAAAGATATCTTTTTTTACCGCGGCCTTAATCTCTGACCAGGGCCCGTATTTTAATTCATTAGTCGGCCCGAATATTGCTACTGTAGGGGCATTCATATAACCGGCTATGTGTAACACCGCGCTATCATTGGTAACAACGCAACTTGCCTTTTTTAATAAAGCGGCTAATTGCAGAATACTGGTCCTGCCGGTCAGGTTTACCAGAGTGTATCCAGAGTGTTTAGCGATATATCCGGCAATAGGAATATCGTCTCTGTCTCCTACTAAAACCACTTTCACCTCAGGCCCTTTTAAAAGATTTGAAACCAGTTCTATGAATTTATCCTGCGACCACCTTTTGATATGGCTCCTTGCTCCGGGGGCTATCATAATTATTTTATCTTTATCACTGATGTTATTTTCTTTTAATATTCTGTTTATATACCCTTCATCCTCCGGCTTAATATATAAAGAAGGTTTTTCCGGCTTTTGAATTTTTAATTTTAAATTTTTAATTTTATAAAGGTGCCTCTCCTTCATATGCTTTAATTCTTTAGGGATAATCGCAAAGGGAGAAGTCCTGTGTTTGGCGGGTAGAAACACGCCGAAAAAACTGTTACGCAAATCAACCACCAAATTAAATCTTTCTTTTTTCAGTTCATTGAACAATTTTATTTTCTCTTTTATTTTTGAGCGTTTGCTATAAACCACCACCCTCTCTATGCCGGGGTTATTCTCAAATATCTCTTTTGGGCGCTCGCCCGCCATAACCGTTATTTTACTCTCCGGGAAAGCCGCTCTTAAAGAATCTAAGACCGGCAGTGTCAGGATGACATCTCCGATGTTGCTTAAGGTAATAAAAAGAATTTTATGCATCATAACCTGATTTGCCTGATTACGTCTTCTGGGGTGACTGCCTTCATGCAGCGGTTATCTTTACAGCGCACCTCGTAACAGGGTATCTTGCACCCTGTGTCTTTACGCAAGACAATTACGTTTTTCAAAGGGTAAGGCCCGGTTATCTGCGGCGAGGTCGGGCCAAAAATAGCGATTATTTTTTTTGCACCGCTTGCATTTGCGATATGCAATGGCCCGGTATCGGCAGTGATAAATAAATCCGCTCTCTTGCATAAGGCGCCTAACTGTTTTATATTAAATACGCCGCAGGTTATTACCGGTTTTTCTTTCATTGAATCCCTGATATCTAAGGCCAATGGTAAATCGCGATGGTCTCCGGTTATAATCACCTTGGCCCTGAATTCGGTTATTAGTCTATCCGCCAACGCCGCCCAATAATCTTTGGGCCAGCGTTTAGGAGGCCAGTTGCCGCCGGGATTTATGGCGACCAGAAAATCACCCTTAGCTATATTCTGCCTGGTTAAGAAATCATCAATGAACCTCTGGTCATCCTCGCTGATAAAAAACTCCGGGAACCTGTCCTCAATATTAAGGCCTGCCTTTTCAATGATATTAAGGTAATAATCTATCCGGTGGAGGCTGTCTTTTTCAGGCGCGTTAATTTTCTTTGTCAGAAGGAAACCGCGCTTTTTTGTATAATAACCGATTCTCTGCGGGATGCCGGCGAGGCGACAGATAAGCGCGCGGCTGAACGAACGGTGCAGTAAAAATACCGCATCAAACCCCTTGCTCTTAAGGAGCTTAACAAAGGTTAATTGCGCTAAGGCGCTTTTGTGCCTGTCCTTTTCATCGAAGATAATAATCTCATCAAGGTAGGGGTTCCCCTTTAAAACCAGATAACACCTGCTGGGTATTACGCAGGCAATAAAACTATCCGGGAAATTCTGCCTGATATTCCTTATCGTCGCAGTGGAAAATAATACGTCTCCCAACCAGTTGACATTAAAAATCAGTATCCTTCTTCTGTCCTGCGTCATTTTTTACGCCGCCATTCCCGCATAAAGTTATAGTAACCGCTCGTTTCTACCCAGAAAACAAAGAGATTGCCCGCGTTAGAGGAAATCCTTAACCTCTTAAGGGCAAATACATCTTTACTCGGAAAGCCTTTGCCGGGGTTTGTGGTTACAGCGAGTTTATATCCCGCATCCATTACTAACTGCTTTATCTTAGCATTAAACCTGCCCTCGGGGTAACTGAAAGATTTTACCTCCCTGTTTAATTTTTTTTCCAGTATCTTCTTGGAATCGAAAATCTCTCTCTTCAATTCCTTTTTGGATTTAATATTGACTAGGGGCTCCGGACCCAGGCAGTGACTGCCAAAGGCGATTATCCCGGAATCCCGCATAACTTTAATTTGTTTCCAGCTCAACCTATCCCCTTTTTGCCGGTCAACCTCATTTACGATAATAAACATAGTCGCGGGTAAATTATATTTCTTTAATATATGAAAGGCATAGGTATAATTATCCTTATAACCGTCATCAAAAGTCAGCGTAACCGTCTTAGGGGGTATCTTTTTCCCTTCTTTGAGCAGAGCGGCGAGCGCCTCTAAAGGCACGACATTATAATTGTGCCTTTTTAAAAACCGCATTTGCCGCTCAAATGTATTCACGGATACGGCTAATCTATTCCGCGGTTTAGCCTTTGGGTTAACTGAGTGGTACATCAATATCGGCACAACATAATTCTGCCGGATAAAACCAGCCAGTAAAAATACCGATACAGATATTACGCCAAAGGCGGTAATTAGTATTTTACGCCTAGACATTCTAAGTATGCCTCCTCTGTTTCCCGGACCATTTTTTCTAAAGGAAAGTTCTGGCGAATAAAGTTTTGGGCGTTGCGGCCTAAATATTCTCTTTTCTGCCCATCCCTAAGTAACGCCGATATCGCCTCGGATAACTGTTGCGCGTCTTTTGGCCTGACTAACAGACCATTATATCCGTCCTGAATGAGGCTCTTTATCCCGCCCACAGCCGTTGCGATAACGCAAAGGCCTGATGCCATTGCCTCCATCAGCGCTAAGCCCAGTCCTTCTTTTAAAGAGGGCATCACAAACAAATCCATAACAGAGAGCACATCCTTTGTATCATTCACTTCGGGTATAAAAAATACGCTTTTTCCAATATCCAAACTTTTCACCAATTTTACCAACTCTTCTTTCATTTTACCTTCGCCGACAATGAGTAACTGGGCATTGGGAATTTTATCCAAAACATCTCTCATCGCCTGAATAAGGTATATGTGCCCCTTTACATCAGAGAGCCTGGCCACAATGCCTATTACAGAACCGTCGCCCAGGCCAAAAGCCTTTTTTATTTCTGTTTTGCATTTTACGTTTTGACTTTTGAATTTATCAACATCTATCCCATTATGTATTACGACTATATTTTTCGCATCCACTTTAAAATCCCCGCTCAAATGCTCTTTTACAGGTTCGCTTATGGCTATTACCTTTTGCCCCCAGCAGGGAAAAACTTTGCGAAAGAATCTTTTCTTAAAAAATCCGTGGCAGGTAGAAATATGCGGGACTTTGCAGAACCTGCTCAATAAGCACCCCAGGACCTGCGTGGTGCGGGTGTTTGAATGCACGATATCAATTTTATTCTTTTTTATCAAAGCCGATAATTTAAACATACTCAAGATTATCTTGGGGCTTGCTTCCTGTTTTGTCCTTATCGGGATAGGGACGTAAATTATGCCTTCTTCAATAAATCTTGCCAGCCCATCTCCTGCGCTTGAGGCTATATATACATTGTGCCCCCTCTTTTGCATGCCCGTGGCTAAAGAGAGAAGGTAACTGGTAATGCCGCCCACATTAAGATGGTTGCTTATATAAAGAATGTTCATAAATTACATTAATCCACCTGATACAAACATAGTGTCAAGTGTCATGTATCAAGTATCATGTTTACATTTTAATAGCTTATCTATCGCCTCTAACACCTCTTCGGCGGTTATCAGCCCCATACAGATTCTCCCCTTGCATTTTGATTTGTAACACGGGCTACAGGGTAAATCTTTTTTAATCACTATGTAGTCTTTTGCCGGAGGAAGATGCCGCCGAGGGTCTGTCGGGCCGAAAAGGGCAATAAAGGGCGTGCCCACAGCTGCGGCGATGTGCAAAGGCGATGAATCGGCTGAAATAAATACAGCGCATCTTTTGATTAGACACGCCAGTTGATTAACCGTGGTCTTTGCGCAGGTATTGATGAGTTTTGTATTCTTGACCGTATTCATCAATTCATCGCTCCGGGATAAATCTTTTTCCGTACCGGTAATTACTACCCGCATATCCCTGTGCCCCAGTCCTTCGCATAATTTTATTATATTTCCTTTAGGCCAGCTTTTAGTAAGCCACCTTTCGCTCGCCCCTATATTTATGCCGATGATTCTCTGGTTGGCGCTTAACCATTGCGAGCTTAATAAATCGTCAATATAACGCTGGTCTTCCTGCGTAGGCCAGAGTTCTAAACGGGAGTTCTCTAAATCTATACCCAGCATCTTTAGTATCCTGAACTGGTGGGCTACCGGGTCTATAGCCGCTTTTTCGTCTTTGATGCGGCGGTTAAGCAAGAATCCAAACTTCTTATTGTCGTATCCATAGCGGCAAACGCATAGGCTTAAGAAAGACAATATATGGCTCCTGCGGTTATTCTGCAGATCAATAACGATATCAAGGTTTTTCTTCCGCAGTATTTTCGCCAGATTCAGCAAGCCCTTTAGGCCTTTGTCCTTGTTTTTAAAATCAGCCACCAACAACTCGTCTATATAAGGGCACCTCAAAAGCGCGTCTTTCGATTCCTCGCCTATAAGAAAGCTGATTTTAAAATTGTTTGCGAATTTTTCTCTTATCGCCCTCAAGGCGGCTGTGGATAAGATAATATCTCCGAGAGAGCTGAATTTGATGATTAAGAGATTAAAATTACTCAAGGCATCTTTGTAAACTTCAAGCGTATTTTTTACCATCAGCTCAACGTTATAAATTTGGCGCACTTTTTTATAGGCGTTTTCCGCTAAATTGCTTGCCAGGACCCTGTCTTTAAATATCCTGATTATGGCCTCTGCCATGCTGTCTGGGTCAGCAGGAGGCACAAGCAGGCCTGTCTTTCCATTTTCAATAATATCAACCACGCCCCCTACTTCTGTGGCCACTACAGGCACGCCTGCAGCCTGCGCCTCTATAATTACGCGGCCGAAGGCCTCATGAGTAACGGTAGCGAGCACCAGCAAATCTAAATTTGAGAGAATCTCAGGGATATCCCTCTGGGTCCCTAAAAATTCGGTATGGTTCCAAAGCCCTAACCTTTTGACTAAAACCTGTATCTCTTCTTTGTATGCTTCGCGGGAAGCAGGCGCATCCCCGACTATCCAGATTTTCA
>Ga0233422_10000022_pt1 | contig 90350 bp, 16 predicted proteins | sample Watercolumn_Mata_2_FD_182724 | JGI IMG/M metagenome (GOLD analysis project Ga0233422, IMG submission 182724) | Freshwater microbial communities from Lake Matano, South Sulawesi, Indonesia - Watercolumn_Matano_2014_110_MG | ecosystem: Environmental > Aquatic > Freshwater > Lake | place...
GGGCAATACCTTACACCCGTTGCCTTGATTACCCCTGCGTAAAGCGGAGAACGGCTTAGGTTATCCAGGATAATCTTATGCGTGTTTTTATTAGTATAAGTGATGTGGCAGGGAATTTGTCTCTGTGTTAATCTTAAGGTTGAAAAGGAAAACGGCTTTGGCGGCTTATCTCCTTTTTGAATAATGAGCTTAGAGAAATCTATAGAGTTTTTATCCAGCCGGGCGCAGGTTCCGGTTTTAAACCTTAAAACGCTAAAGCCCAGTTCTTTTAAGTTTTGCGCTAAACCTACGCTCGCGGGCTCGTTAATCCTGCCGGCGCTAAAATGTCTTAGCCCAACGTGTATTAAGCCGTCCAGAAATGTCCCCGTGCAGATAACTACACAGGTAGAATGAATCTCCTCATCTTTATTAATGATTATTCCGAACACACGGCCATTTCTAACTACTAATTTCTTTACCTCTGCCTCCAGTATATCAAGGTTCTCCTGTTTTTGCAGCAACTCCTTCATATAGCAGCTATACGTATTCATATCTATCTGTGCACGCGAAGACTGGACTGCCGCACCCTTAGAGGCATTGAGTATCCTAAACTGGATACCGCAAGCATCAGCTGCCTTAGCCATTTGCCCGCCCAGCGCATCTATCTCTTTTACCAGCTGGCCTTTGCCTACCCCGCCGATTGCCGGGTTACAGCTCATCTTACCTATATTATTGGCGCTGTGGGTCACCAAAAGAATCCTGCAACCCATCCTGGCGCACGCCAGGCTTGCCTCAATCCCTGCATGCCCCGCACCAATGACTATGATATCGTAATCGCTCATTCTGGTTTAATTATACCATTTAATTGATGTTAAGGAAATTTAAAAAGAGGGAGGGTTGTAAAGTTAGGGTGGTCTGGAAAGCGTCCCCTAGTACCAATACTCGTTCCACTGATCCGACCCAGTCGCGATCGACCCTTGTAGGGTGACCCTCATTAGAGAGCCGTTCGGCAGCTTCCCGCCACTCGTGCACCGCCATGCTTCAAAGCAGTAACTCGTTCCGGAGGTCAGGTCTTCCCTCAAATTATATGAAAAATAATGCGAGCTTGTGCAGGCGCTGGGAATCTGGTCTGAGGCTGTGCCTATGTTAATATCGGTATCAGCAATACCGGTTAGTGAGCCATTTGTTAAATAATAAGCTGCTGTAAGTTTACGAATATCCCCTATAATCTGCTTTGCTTCAGCTTGTCTTGACCTTTCCACCATCCTTCCGTACTGGGTAAAGCCCAAGGTAGCCAGGACTCCTACAATCAGAATTACTACTACTAATTCCAGGAGGGTAAACCCCGCCCTTTCTATAAAAATAGGCGAATAAGATTTTAGAAAGGGCGGGGTAAAGGCTTTGTTCTTCATGTTATTAGTTTATTCCTGCCCAAGGTTTTGTCAAGGGGATTTATGGGGGTCTGTAAATTTTGCAGAGGGGTTTGTGAGCGCACAATTAGAAATTTTTTGGCACAGCGCTTAAGCTTGGCGTCTGCAAGGAATTACGCCGAGATGAAGCCGAGTAACCTGGCCTTAAAAGCGTAAGTCGCGAGCGAAAGCAAGGCGTAAACCGAAGCAGACGGCAAAAAATTTCGTGCGCGAACAAAGCCCGAAGCAAAATATTATTGCGATACTTTAGTGCTATTCTTGTGCAGATTTTACAAGGAGGGGCATGATGTCCTGGCCGCGCAGTTCGCCTATAGAACCAAGCTTTGCAGCCTTTTCGGAAAAACTCATTGAGCCGTCTGGTTGGATATTCCCGCCGCAAACCAGAAGCGGCACAGGGTCGCTAGAATGCGCTTTGATGGCACAGACAGTAGAGTGATCAGCAGTTACCGCGATAATGGTGTTATTAATATCAAGTTCTGGGAGAAGACTGGCAAAGAAGAACTTATCTATCGCTTCAATTATTTCTTTCTTTTTCTCAAAATCCCCGTCGTGCGCAGGCTCGTCAGGGCCTTTTATATGCACGTATATGCCGTCGTATTTTTTTATGGAATCAAGCGCAACCTTTGCCCACACAGGATAATCCACGTCCAAATGGCCGGTAGATTCAGGCACGCCAATTATCTCCATACCGGTTAAAAGTGCAATTCCTTTCTCTACAGGCATCTGCACAAATGAGCCGAATTTAAGGTTAAAAAGGGCGCTTACCGGAGGGAATTCAGGAAGGTGGTCTCCTGCGTCCCGCGAGAGGATTACATTTGCAGGGAGTTTATTCTCGGCGATTCTTTTCTTATTTACCAGAGACTCATTCAAAACCTTATTGGATTTGCGGGTGAATTCATTTAAAAGAAGGGCCGCTTCTTTTGCCTCATTGGAATTTTCGTATCCCGGCATAGGGACCGATTCTGCAACCTCGTTATCAAACTTCTCTTTTGCAACTCCGAACACCCCTTCCCTGTCATACGCAGGGTCAGTATTGGTTATCCAGCCGGATAATTTGGAACGCATCCCCCTTATTACCAATACCCCGCGGTGGCCGATAGTATTTTTGAATTCAAAGGTTGCGCTTGATAAGGTAACTCTGGAATTTATTTCCTTGGCTAAGGCCGTAGCTTCTTCGGTAGTCAGGTTCCTTCCTACCCGGCGGTCTTTAATAGTTTTCCCATCATCGGCAACGGTGGCAAAATTCACCCGGAAAGCCACATCCCCGTCATTTACCTTTAAGCCTTCGGCAAAGGATTCCAAGGGACCTCTGCCTGTATAATATTTATGTGCATCATAACCTAACAGGCTTATCACTGCAATATCCGACTCAGGCGCAATGCCTTTGGCTACTGGATAAACCAACCCCGTCTTTCCTCTTTGCGCAAGCCTGTCTAAATTGGGAGTAAGCGCTGCTTCCAAAGGCGTCTTGTTGTTTAATTCTTTGATAGGCAAGTCGCCTAACCCATCGAGAACAACATATAATATTTTATTCATTAGCACTTAGAGAAGCCGCAGGCGTGGCACTTGACGCATCCCTCTTCATGGCGTAATGCGCCTCCGCAATCCGGGCAGACGCCGACAATATCTGCATGAGGAGTCAGGTCAAAAGCAGGAGCAATATGTTCATCTTCGCGGGAATGTTTCATGGCTACAGGTTGTGTTTCTAAAGGAGCTCTTAAGGGTTGACTGTTAACCAGCCTTCTCTCAATTACGCGCGCAATGGCATCTGCGCAGGAGAATATCCTCTGTCCCTTTTCCCAGGACGGGGAAGGGCAGCGTATATTGCGTAACTGTTCAATAATGGACTTTACCTCAATGCCTGAACGAAAACCCAGCGAAACGAGCCTTCCGATTGCTTCAAGTTGGGATGCGGCGCATCCACCTGCCTTGCCCATCTGGGTAAAAAGCTCAAAAGGATTTCCCTCTTCGTCAACGTTTATGGTAACGTAAAGATTGCCGCAGCCGGTCGCGACCTTTGTGGTAGTTCCGATGATTACTTCTGGCCGTGGGCGGGGGGCGATTTCTTTTTTAACCTCCTGGGGCTTTTGCTCCTCTTTTTGTGTAGGGGCGCCGATATTTAAAACCTGCTCCTCGCGGCTCTTATCCCGATAAATAGTGATACCCTTGCAACCTAACTCATAAGCCAGAAGGTAAGATTTGCGCACATCCTCTACCTTAGCCTCATTGGGAAAATTTATGGTCTTGGAAGTTGCGTTGTGAACATATTTTTGAAACGCTGCCTGCATACGTACGTGCCATTCAGGCGATATATCGTGGCTGGTGACAAATACTCTTTTTACGTCCTCGGGAATCTCTTTAATATCCTGTATCGAGGAGTATTCCGCAATCTTCTCCATCAATTCCCGGCTATAAAATCCTCTCTCTTTGGCAATCTCCTCAAACAAGGGGTCAACCTCTACTAACTTATCATTATCCATTACATTGCGATAATAAGAGATGGCAAACAAAGGCTCAATCCCCGAAGAGCAGGGCCCGGCGATTATGCTGATGGTGCCGGTAGGGGCGATAGTGGTTAATGTGGCGTTACGCATGCGCGTCGGGTTTTCTTTCTTATCGTAAATACTGCCTTTGAATGCGGGAAAGGTCCCTTTGGCCTTGCCTAATTCCAGCGACTCCTTGCTCGCCTCAGTTAATATAAATGACATTACTTTCTCAGCCAGGGCAACTGCCTGTTCGCTGTTATAAGGTATGTTCAGCCGTATAAGCAGGCTCGCCCAGCCCATAACGCCTAAACCGATTTTACGCGTAAGCTTAGTCGCCTTCTCTATCTGCGGGAGCGGGAATTTATTCACGTCTATAAGGTTATCCAGGAAATGCACGGCAAGGTGGGTTACTTCTCTTAATTTATCCCAGTCAATTTCGTGACGGGTGCCCACCTTCTTATACATCAGGGCTAAATTTATGGAACCCAGGTCGCAGCTTTCATAAGGTAAAAGTACTTGCTCACCGCACTGGTGAATTACCATTCCATTAGCTATCATAGAATGAGTCATGGGTTCGGTTAAATCAAACACTTCTCTCTCGCCGATATTCTCAATACTTACGATTAAATCATCAAATACCTGCTCTCTGAAACCTTTAAATCTTATTTCCTCTAATCTTTCTATCTTCTTTGTATTAATAAACCCTATCATCTCTCTGAACCTCTGTCTGCTTTCTGCAAAAATTCCTAGTTCATATAACAAACCGTCAGAGCTATAACTTTTTAGCATACCATCCTTAGTTACATAATTAAATAATCCTTCCCGCGGAGGTCTGCTTCTATCAAAAATTCTACTCTTTATCCCCAAGTTTAATAGTAACAATTGCACTTGCTGAAGTAATTTTCTGCTCTTGGAAGTTAAAGCAAGCCAGGAACTGTTTGACTTCGGATTATCGCGAACCGTTCCATCCGAACTAAATAACCCCTGCAAAAATCCTATTACTGTATCCTCGGTAGCCGTGAATATTGTATAAGGTACCTCTTTTTCTTCCGCCTTCTGCCACGGCATAATTCCTATTTTCTTAAAGAAATCAACTATGTACTTGCTGTTATATGAAAGATAATAAACCCCGTTTTTTCTGCGATATTCATTTACAGGCACCCCATTGTAAAAATTGAGAATGTTCTTAAAATAATCAATGAGCTCTTTATCATCGCTCCCGAAACTTAGAGCTACGCAACAATGCTCATCATCTCTTAGCCAGCCGTCTCCTACAATCCATCCTGCCAATTGGCCGAGTTCCTTGCTCCATCTGTCCGGCAAATTCAATTTACGTATCCTGCCATTTGCCCCCTTGAATTCATTTTCCACTTCAAATGGTAAACGGCTATTTATATTAAAACCTCCTCTTTCAGACTGAAGCAAGACTTTATGATATCCTACTTTTAAACTGCACATTTCTACCCATCCATCGGTTGTCATAATCTTATGTTCTGCTGTAGCATTTAATTCATATCCTGATTTTGTAGCTAACTTGTAAACCGGCTTTATCCCGGAACAAAAAGCCTGTGAAATTTTATGAAGATAGAGCGTCCTTTTTGTCATTGTAGCAACAGCTTCTTCTCTTTCCAAGTAGCAAGAATCCAAGACGCTCTCATCAGTATATATAAGTAATCCTCCGGAAGAAAAAGAATTAGCAATATCCCTTATTTTCATTAATCCTTTTTCAGTAGCAATTAAAGTATCGCCTGCTACGCATGGGTTAGTCGATTCATACTTTCCTAATTTCGGGGTTGGGTTGAATTCGTTCATCCGGTCAATAAAGATAACCCCCGGCTCTCCGTTCTTATGCGCCTGCTTGACAATTAAATCAAATACCTCTTTTGTATTAAGCCGTTTAACTGTATTCTGGGTGCGGGGGTCAATCAAATCGTACTCTTCGCCTTTTTCTAATTTCGTCATAAAATCGTCGGTAATGGCAACCGAGATATTAAAGTTGGTAATGTGTTTATCATTTTCCTTACAGGTAATAAATTCCAGAATATCCGGGTGGTCAACCCGCAAAATTCCCATGTTAGCACCCCGACGACTTCCGCCCTGTTTAACAGCTTCTGTAGCCGCATCATAAACCTTCATAAAAGAGACCGGGCCTGAGGCAATCCCGCCGGTTGTCCTTACCACGGCGTTTTTCGGCCGAAGCCGGGAGAAAGAAAATCCTGTTCCGCCACCTGATTTATGAATAAGGCTTGTTGCCTTCAGACTTTCAAATATCGACTCCATTGAATCTTCAATCGGCAGGACAAAACAAGCCGAAAGCTGACCAGATTCTTTGCCCGCATTCATTAAACAAGGAGAATTAGGCATAAATTCCAATTCACTTATAATACGGTAAAATGCCTTTTCAAGTTCTTCCACTTCTTTTTCGCTCTTGCCGTAAAATTTATCCGCCAGGGCAATCGCCCTGGCTACCCGAAGGAACATCTCCTCTACCGTCTCAATTACCTTGCCCTGTTCGTCCTTTTTCAGGTACCTTCGCTCTAATACCTTTAAGGCATTATCGGATAATTTTTGCGCCATATTCTCTTTCCTCTTTAGTGAAAAGGTTAGTGATTTATTTTAGTATTTTTACGATGCGCAGTATAACGCTGAATAAATCATTTGTCAAGAAGAAAATACAATATATAGTATAATCCTGAAATTAACATACAATAAATTGTATTAATTATGTTACGGGTTATAACGGCTTGCAGGACTCCCTGATGACTAACTCCGTTGGCAAACGCACTTTTTTTACCTGTATATCCGGCTTTCGGCTCATCAGGCGGTTCAATTCCTTTACGCTCTCCTCTGCCATCTTAATCAAGGGCTGGCGGACAGTGGTCAAGGCCACCGGTCCATAAAGCCCGGAAGGGTTATCGTCAAAACCCACAATAGATAAATCATCAGGCACGGTCTTTCCCAGCTCGCGCGCAACTGCCATCACTTCCAAAGCCATGGAATCAGAGGCGACAAATACAGCGCTAGCCCGCTCAGGCATCTTGATTAAATCCTCGGCAGCGCGCCTGGCCTGGCCCCGGGAGTAATCTGTCTTAAATATGTATTGGGAGGAAAGCGCAATATTATTTTTTTTAAGCGCCCGTTTATACCCCTCAAACCGCTCTGCTGCTGCCTGGGTCACCAGGTCTCCGGTTATATGCGCTATTTTTCTATGGCCAAGGCTGATTAAATAATTAACTGCTGCTTCAGCGCCAGCAGCATTATCAATGGCAATGCAACTGACCTTTAAGTCCTCAACATAATTATTAATTACGACGCAGGGTATCGCGTTTGCTAACGCGTCTTCAAGTTGAGCGCGGTTACCGATGATATCCGCAAAGATTATCCCCCCTACGCCCCTTAAATTAAGGGTGGAGCGAGCGTCTGTCAGGTGGAGCAGGAGGTCCAGTTTCAGGGCAGCGCAGAGCGTGCCTATGCCGCGGATTAATTCCAGGGCGTAAAAGGAATAAAACACGCCTTCGTAACGCGGTATAATCAAGGCTACCACGTTGCTTTTTCCTGTAGCCAGCCTCTGCGCAAACACAGAGGGTTGAAAATTCAGCTGTTTGACCGCATCCAGCACTCTTTTGCGGTTTTTTTCTTTTACCGTGGGCGCCTTATTAATCACGCGCGAAACAGTGCTGATGGATACGCCGGCAAGACGGGCAACCTCTTCTATGGAGATAGTTTTGGAGGGAGTCTTTTTGCTACGGGACATTTATCTGATGGTATCGCCGACCTTAATAGGCGTAGTCTCTTTCTTTATGTCGCAGGCCGCTATATTTCTGCGCGTCTGGATGACCACAATAGAGGCGATAGGTTTAGCCTCGCGATATACCTGGAAGCTATCCCCTATTTTTATGCCCGCCTCTTCACCCAGGTCAATAATTACGAAGTTGGTATCTTTGTTTACCGCCAGGATTTTGCCTGTAAGCGCGCCGGCAGGAGCCTCTGCCGAGGGAGTTTCTGTTTGCTGCGGACGCACAACTATGGCTGGCAGTTCCACTGACTCCTTCTTCTCCTGGGGGGCTTCGGCCTTATCAGCGCTGCCGCTACGGATAGTATCCAGTCTATCCTTGAGGTCGTCTATCTTGGATATCTTATCCGTCAGCATTGTCTGCATCTCCGTAAATTTCCGCTCCAGGGCTTCGTTTTTTTCCTGGAGCCCCTGAAGCTTCTTCTCCAGATTAACCTTACGCTCATTCAGGCTCTTTAATTGCCGCATAAGAAGGGTATTCTCGTTCTTGATTAATTTAAAGGTATCCTGGATTTTAATTTTATCGTTCTTCTCCCTGACTAATTCCTGGCTTACGCTGTCCATTACTTTTTGATTATATTCTAACTGCCGTTTTAAATCCTCATTGTCGCGCTTCAGGCTGTTTACGTCCAATTCTACGACGCTCTTTTCCCTCTGCAACTCTTCATTTGTTATCTGCGCTGTCCTTAATTCACCCCGTAAATTACCTAATTGCAGTTCCAGGTCTGTTTTTTCCTTCAAAATCCCTGCCCAGTAGGCATCGGTGTCCGGCGGTGCCTGGGATTGAGCCGCTTGTGCGGGCCTTGACTTCAGCCTCTCGACAAGCTCTGCCCTTTCCTTACTGGCCAGCTCAAATTTCCTTTCAAGTTCCTGATTTTCACGGGAAACCTTATCCAGGTCATTATTTAATAAACCAATTTTATTTTCATAATCGCGGATATTCTCCCGGAGCTTATCCAGTTTGCCAACGAGCGTTATATTCTCTTTCTTTAAATCATCCCTTTCCCGCAGGACTAATTGTTTTGAACCCAGGGTCTGTATATAAAGAAAAACAAATATTACCGATAATCCCGCCAGGCCCAAGACAATAAATTTTGTTTTCCGCTCCATCACCCCTCCTTGACCCCTTAGATAAGCAATTGGGCGAACATCTTCTGCATAACCAAGCTCGCTGCACCCAGCGCTACTGCGTTTTCTCTTAATTGAGAGTAGACTATCCTTAAATCATCGGTTGCTTCGTGAAAAGCCCAGTCTCTGACGGTCTCCCTTACCTTATTTAAGAAATCCTCCCCTGCTTCTTCAAAGCCTCCGCCGATAATAACCACCTCGGGGTTCAGTAAATTTACCAGCGAGGCGATCTTTATCCCCAGCCTCTTGGCCGCCCTCTGGAGGGCTAAACCGGCCAATTCGTCTTTAGCCCTGGCTGCGATAAAGACGCTCTTTAAATCAACATTGTCTATATTACTTGAGGTGAGCCGGAAAAAATTTATGGCTTTATTTTTATCGCTGGCTAACATAGATTTTATATCCTCAACAATACCTAAGTCCATCTCCCAGCGTTTCAGGAAACAACTGTTGCCCAGCGCGCAGCTGAACAGGTCCTGTTCCTTGTAATTATAAATTGACACTTCCCCGGCGTAACCCTGCGCGCCTCTATAAATTTCTCCGTTAAGCATTATCCCGCAGCCCACGCCTGAAAACATATAGATGACATTTTTAAAGGGCTGCTCTAAATCCAGCCAGTGTTCCCCGAAACAGGCGCTCGTCGCGTCGTTTTCAATTAACGCTGGCAGGTTAAATTCCTTCTCTATCAAATCCCGAAGGGGCAAATCCACCGATGCGTAGGTATAATAGTGGTCCATCTTCTGGGGCCAGTGTATGGAGCCGTTTTCTTTATTAATCAGGCCGGCTATGCCTACGCCGATGCCTCTTATATTGGAGGCATATTCTTTTGAACGCCTGAGTATCTCGCGGACAATCTCCAATAAACACTCGGATATCTCCTTGACTGACGGCCGGGGCCGGGCGATTTGCGTTTTGGTTACGATATTGCCTTTTAAATCCACCAGAAGCCCCACCATATTCATCAGGTTAAGCCCCACGCCGATTACAAACCCGGCCTGCGGGTTTAAATCCAGAAGCACCGGCCTCCTGCCCCCTTCGGAAATATCGAGCTCTTTCTCGTATACGAGTTTACGCCTGATGAATTCGTCAACGTAATTGGAGACAGTGACCACGTTTAAGCCCATTTCCTTGGATATGTCGGGACGGCTTACGGGCCCGCGCCTTCTTAAAATTTCCAGTATATCAATATTACGCTTTTCTTTTTCCGTAAGCTGCTCTTTTTGAAAATCTATTTCCTGCATCTGGTTCCCATTGTCTTTCTCCGTGGCTTATTATTTTATTTATACTACTAAATAAATATAAGTCAAGTATTTTTAACAACTAATGTAATTTAAGAGATTCGTGAACTTCGGCAGGGATTAATAGGTATCCACTAAATCCAGGGAGCGGTCAATGATGCCGCTGGGCGAGACCACGACCAGGTTTATTACCTGCGTCCCTGTATCTGTGTAAACGGTAGCGAATGCAGACTGGTCATTAGATGGTTTTTTGCTCCCCAAGTCTCCTGACCACAGATACTGCAGTTGGACTTCCATGCATCCGGTAGGAGCGGCATACACAGCAGAGCTTATGTTTACAGCTTGCTCTTTATTTGCCTGATAAGGACGGGTTCTTAAATCTATCTTTGACATATCGAGCGCGCTATATTCTTCTTTTAGCGAGACATCCAGGAATGTCTTAAGCCCGTATTCCATGGGCTTTCCTTCCTCTATTTCCTTTAATCTTTCAGAGGCCCGGGCGAGCATTTGCGGATATTTGCCGGCTGCTTCTTTAATTAACCTATTATAATAATCATTTGCAGCGGTTAAATCATCTTCCCACTGGCTAAGCAGGCCTAATTGATATAAAGCGGAAATCCCCCAAGGGCGAAGGGTTCCTGTCTTAGAGATTAATTCTTTAAAATAATTCCTTCCCTCTTTTTTATCCTTTAATATATAGGTGTTAATAATCCCGACTTTAAAAACCGCCTCATCGCTGTGGGTGGCTGCGGGAAATGCCAGGAGAAAATCAATATAGGCATCCTTTGCCTTTTGGTATTCCTTTGCTTTCTCTAAGTTAAAGGCGCGCAAATACATTAGTTCCTGGTCAAAAACCTTTTTCCCGGCCAACTCCTCTATTTTCTTAAATATTTTCTCCGCATAAACCGGATCGCTTGGGCCCTGGTCTTTATAAGAAAATTCCCTGGCTATGTCCGTCAAAACAGGAAGTAATTTTTCCCGGGGAGTTGACGCAGTTATTCTATCAAGATAAATATTATAAATGCTTTCTGCCAGGTCTAAATTTCCTTCTTTATAGAACCCCGAAGCAATGGCTGCGAGGCTATCGTCTTTTATATCAGAGGCAGCGAGTTTCTCGGCATAAATCCTGTACAACTCTTTAGATTTCCCTTTTTCGCCATAAGATAAAAGTTTATCCGCGGCCTCCTTTATAGGTTTTGTATCAGCGCTAACTTTTGAATACTCCATAACCGAATTCATCAAATCAGTGAGCGCCTGCTCGGCAAAGGCATCCTGCTGGTCTTTATGAAACTGCCAGAGGATAAGCCGGGCATAAGGGTTAAGAGGCTCGTTTATCGTAGTGGCATCAATCGCATTTTGCGCAGCCTTAGTTAACTCATCCCTGTAAGTATTCCCCTGGCTAAAATATTCGTCCCAGCCCTGCGTCTCTTCTAAATATTTAAGTTGCTGATAGCGGCTCAATGCAATGTAATAATCTGTAAACGGCTCCAGGGCCTTCTTTTGCTGGCTTAAGGCCCGTAAAGATTCCACAAACTCCGTATATTTGTTATCTTTAAAATACGAATCCTTTAATTCCTCAAAAGGCGCGTACAGTTCCGCGTTACTCTTTGCTCCAATAATCTGCTTGCTTAAGGCAGCCGATTTATCGCTATCCTGAGCATAACAAAAATTACAAATCCCAAGCACCAAATTACAAACAATATACAATACCGAAATCACAATGACCAAAAGAAAAGCATCAGTTTGGAATTTTGGTGATTTGGTATTGGAATTTGTTTGTGATTTGTAATTTGTAATTTGGGATTTTATCATTTCTTTACCTTGTTTTTGCTCTTATTGTCTAAAGACGGGTTTTTCCAGAATTCCTTTATCACGTAATAGGCCTTGCGCGGTATGCGCTTGTTCAGGCCGTTCTCCAGTTCCTCGGATAAAGCCACGATGCCAAACCACTCTTCGTTCATATTCTTGTTGCCGTCGGCCTTTATGTCAAAATAGTAACTTCCGTTAGACCAGTTTGATTCCGTATCGTGGACTTTCCAGCTTTCCGGGTTATTCTCGTCGTGCTTCCACCATTCATCCGTCCATTCAAAAGTTGTCCCGCCCAGGCAATTCCCCTCCCCTTCCTTATTATCGGCTAAGTTCTCGTAAATCTGGCGCCACTGCGATTCCAGGAAAAAGGCCTGCATATTCTGGTCTTCTTTTTTCAAATAGGCATCGTAGGCATCCGCGCCGAACTCCGATAAAAGGACAGGCTTGTCAAAAGTTGCCTTTAAGGACCTGAAAAGGCTGCCGAAGGTCCTGCCCCTATAAATGATGCAGGCAACTAAATCTACGTCGGGAGCAAATTCCCTGGCAAATTCCAATCCGATTAACTCGCCGTTACCCAGGGCAACGGGGTGATTGGGGTCAATCTTGTGAATCTGGGCTACAAGGCCGTTTACATAAGAATAATAAATCCTGGCGCGCATTGCCTTTTGTTTTTGCGGGTCAGGTTCATTGTCTATTTCCGGGGTTGACCATTTGTTCACCATCCCTAAACAGGAATAATTGTTTTCATTCCCTAAAATCCAGAGAAGCAGGCCCGGCTCATCTTTATAGAGTTCAACCATCTCTAAGACTTCTTTTTTAATTTTATCCTGAAAAATTTTATCCCCGTAAAAAGGGCAGGGGTATTCCCAGAAACCCAGCCAGTGGCCTAAAATTGTGCGTATGCCGTAAAGTTCGTACATATCCCGGATAACCTTTTTTACTGCCTCGGGGTTCTCTCCGGCCTGATAGATCCTTATCGTATTTACCCCCATCTCCTGCATTAATTTCCCGTCCACAATCCAGGGCTTATCAGGGCTAGACCACCAGTCGTATTCATGGTTCTGGCCTATAGGGATAGGGTTATAACAGACGCCTTTTACGATGTAGGGCTTACGGTCTACAATCAGCTGGTAGCGGCTGTGTCTGAGTTTTTTGATGTAGACCTTTGGCTTTGGCCTGGAGGCCATGCCCAATAAAAAAAGAATGCATAAAATAATCCCCAGGAAAGGGACGGTTCTGCTTTGTCTTGAGAACCGTCCCTGATGAAGTGTATTACTCGTACTTAATCTCATCCAAATAGAAGGTAGCGCCTTCGGGATTGTTGTCAATATTAGCTGCCCAGCAGAAACCGCCGATGATGTAGGACATATCCTTACCCTTTAAATCAATGCTGTATTGCTTCCAATCCTTGGTCAGGATAACCGGTCCGATGCCGGCAGTATCCGAATCAGAATACTCTCCCATAATCCCGCCGACCTTAAACTCTTCAATCCTCTCCCCGCCTTTTTCACCGCGCGCCCAGAAGGTTAGTTTGTTCGCTTTGGAAAGGTCAAAGCCTGCGTCAATAGTGCCCCAGTTATTAGCCGGGTTTTGCCAGTATATGCCTGCCCAACGCGCGCCCTGAGAGGCCTTGCCGTTATAGATTATTTTAATGCAGCTGTCCCCTAAATAAGGGTCCTCTTTTGACGCGCCGTCATATTTCAGGTCACCGTAGTCACCCATCCAACCTGAAGGGATATAATGGTTTTTGACCGAGGTGCGGTCAGCATAAACGTAAAATGGCATACCCTCTGCTTTCTTGGCCTCCGGTTTCATAGCGGGGTCTGCTTCAAATTTTATGTCATCCAGATAAAAAACGCAGCCATCCGGATTTAAATCCGCAGTGGTTACCCAGCCAAAACCTCCGCTGATATAGGATAGGTCGCGGCCAACAAGATTAACGGTATATTGTTTCCAGGTATCGGTAAGTTCAACCGGGCCCATCTCAATGCTTGCCGTGTCTGAATATGTGCCCTTTATACCGCCGACCATAAATTTCTGGATAATTTCTCCGCCCTTTGCGCCTCTTGCCCAGAAAGTCAATTTAGTCATCCCGGTCAGGTCAAACCCGCCCTTCTTACTTCCCCAGTTATTAGCCGGGTTTTGCCAGTATACGCCTGCCCATCCTTGCCCCTGAGATTTCTTAGCGCTGTAACTAAACTGCAAAGAGGTCGTGCCTGAATGCGGATTATCCATAGACTGGTCATTTAATTTAATGTCTCCGTAGTCTCCCATCCACCCTGAAGGAATATAGTGGTTCTCGCGGCTGTTTTTGTCCAGATAAACCACGAATTCCTTGGGTTGGGTAGCAACATTCTCTTCTGCCGGCGCGCAAATCGGCGCTGCCAGAATCAACGCTGCCAACACTACTAATAACTTCTTCATTTCTGCACCTCCCTTTTTTCAAATTAGTTGTAATTAATTATATGTATCATAGTGTCAATGTGTCATGTGTCAAAGAAAAAACTTTGATACCTGATACCCTGATACTTTTTTTAACCGCCTCCTTTCTACCTCCATCTTTCAGTAACTAGTAAATTAGTAACTCGTAACTAGTAATTTTTGAACTAAATTTTAAAATGCTTTAAATATTCCAACTCCATTTTTAAATTACGAGTTACTAGTTACGAGCTTACGAGTTACGAATTATTATTTCCACATTTTTTTATACATATAATACGACTTGCGCAACTGCCTTAGAAAAGGGCTTAATTTACCGTCTCCCTGACCTGAGACGCCCAGCCACTCCTCATGCATAAACCCGTCGGGAAACGGCCCGGTAAATAAACCTCTGGTATCGTGTATCCAGGGCTCATAAGCCTTCCACCATTCATCCAGCCATTCAAAGGCAACTCCTCCGATGGAATTACCTGCTCTGCCGGCAAAAGCCATATTGCTCTCAATATCCTCCCAGCAGCCCCGGTGATATTCTGCCTGAGATTCTTCTGCTTCTTTAACAGATTTCCCTTCGGCATAAGCAGGGCAACCAAACTCCGTAATAAATGCCGGCCTGTCAGTTTCCTCTTTTACACCCTGCCAAATCCTGCCGAATCCGTAATCTCCGCGATAAGCATTAGTGCCGAATATATCAATGTCCGGAGCGTCTTTCCCGAATTTATCCAGGAATAAAGTATCTCCGCTGCATATAGCAACGGGATGCTCGGGGTCTATCGCTTTAATCTGTTTAGCCGCCTCATTGGCGAATTTAAAGAATGCGTCCGGCTCCTTATTGGCGTTACAGGCATAACCATAGACGTTTTCATTGCCTAAAAGCCAGAATAATATAAAAGGCTCATCCTTAAATTCCAGAACCATTTTTGTTACGGATTCCATCATATTCTTTTTGTGCTCTTCATTGTTGTAGTCTGTGCCCGGGTTCCAGGGAGCTCCTGAGCCTAAAGCATACTTACCTAAAAAATCTCCCATAATGACCCTGATGCCGAACCTGTTATACAGGTCGCGCAAAAGCTCCCTGTTAACCTTAAAGGGCTGATGATAAACCCGGATGGTGTTTACGCCCATCTGCTCCATCAATCTAAAATCCCCGACGCTGGGTTCATTCTTATCCTGTTTATTATTCCTGTTTTTGTCCACAAAGGCATCGTAAGGACCGTCAATCTTACCATTATGATTAAAATCATCCTCCATCCAATTAGTCATTGTGCCCTCGTCAGGAGATTCTCCTACTTTGGTAGGCGCATAAGTAATGCCTTGAATTACATAAGGCTTATTATCCACGATTAATTCCCAGTCGCCAGTTTCGTATTGGATAAGGTGCACCTTGCCTTTTCCTAAGCGCTTTTTTATACTCAAGAGGTCTTTTGAGGCCTTGGGTTTTAATTTTTCCAGAAGCCCGGCCTTGACGAACTTACCCGGGTTAGTCACCGCTATATCGTTGGAAACATCATTATCATAACCGTTTATTATCTTTATATCGGCATCTACAAGTTTATATCCTAACTGGGGATTCTTGCGCAAAAGGAAATTTATCCTGGCAATTGCCGCTTGAGCGACGTACCAGGGAGTATGCCAATATGTCCAGCCGTAGCTGCCGGGAAAATGCACTACAATAGCATAGTAGCATTTAAGGGCGTGTTTTATTAACCCTGATTTCTCTAAAAGAAAGGCGGTATAAAACAATTTTACACCCTGCGGCTCCGGAGCAATGCACCATTTTAAGAACGCAGCCTCTAAATCCGGGGAATGCACAAAATCCCAGTGCGAGCCTTCCAGCCGTTTTTCCTTTTGCGCCTTTTTAAACTCCGGGTCCCATCTCACAGAGGTGGTATTCGGGTATATCCCCTCTCCTACGGCTGCGATTAATCCTTCCTGGTCTTTGATAATGTATTGGTAATCCTTTGTCCCTATATTTTTAAACTCTCCGTATTGCCCGTAATTTACAAAATCCTCTTTCCCGGGGTCGTATAAAACTATTTTTATAGGCAGTTGGCTTACCTTCTTTGCTGCAACCTTCTCAGGTTCGGTTCCAGGACAGGGTGGAGGTAGGGCTTCATTAGGATTTAATTTTAATATGCTCTCTCTGGCAGCCTTAGCCACAGACCAGAACCAGCCGCGGGGGTCCCAGGCCTGGGCAAAACAGTATTTTTCCACCGCCACCTTAAAAGCCTTTATAGCCTCTTCTTTTTTCTCCTGGTTTCTGTAGGATTCTCCCTGTATAAAATAAGCGGTAGCCACGTCATTTAACGCTGCTACAGCCTCTATATCCGGCCTGTTCTTAGGCAGGATTCTCAGGGATGCCTGCTGTTTATCCGCCTCATCTTTATATAAATCAATTAACTGTTGGGTGTATTTAAAAGTCGCCTCTACGTCTTTTTTCCCGTGCGCCTCCCAGCACTTGACGATCAATTCTCCGGAACTGGGTTTTTCTTCACAGCGCCCTGACAAATCCCAATTTCCAAGCACCAAATTACAAACAATAACCAATGACCAAATACCCAATGACCTAAATTTACGTTTGTAATTTTGAATATTCGGTATTGTATTTTGTTTGTGATTTGGAATTTGTGATTTGTGATTTAAATCTTTCATCCTACAATCGCTCCTGCAGTCACTCCCTTTACAATATACTTCTGCATCAGGACATACACTATTATAATAGGTAAGGCAGTTATGGTCAGGCCTGCCATTAAAAGCGGATAACGCGTGATAAATTCTCCCTGAAAGGTCATCAGCGCCACCTGAAGCGGCATAAGCGGCTTGCTGTCAAAGATAATCAAGGCCAGGACGTACTCGTTCCAGACAGTCAGCGCATTAAAAACCACTACCACTGCTAATACCGGCTTAGCCAGGGGCAAGGCCACGTGCCACCAGATGCCCAGCTTTGAGCAGCCGTCCATACGCGCTGCGTCTTCTAATTCCTTAGGCATCTTGTCAAAGAAGGTCTTCAGCAGGAATATGCTTGTGGATAGCCCCACGTTTATCATTGCCAGGATATAGCCGGGAGCAGTATTCCTCAAATGCAGTTTATTCAATAAAATGTATAACGGCACAAAGCTCCCTGGTATAGGTATCATCATTGCTGCCATAAACATATAAAAGAGGATATTCTTCCCGGGAAAATTAAGCCGCGAGAATGCATAAGCAGCAAGGGAAGCCACAATGATTATGCCAACGACTACTGAAACCGTATAAAATATGCTGTTTAAGAAGTATCTTCCGAATCCTCCCTCCATCCAGGCAAGGTAATAATTTTCAAAATGAAAAACCCTGGGGATAAGCGAGGTATCTTTAAATATCGTCTCCTGGGTCTTCAGGCTTGAGGAGACCATCCAGAGCAGGGGGAATACGCAACTTACCGCAACTGTAAGCAAAAAAAGGTGAATCACTAGGTTTATGGTTATCTTTTTGGTCTTATAATAAGCAGTTGTCTTCATATTTGTCTGGCGCGCTTGGAAAACCGGTACTGTATAAACGAAATTACCACTAAAATCAAGCCGAAACTAATGCCCTGGGCGCAGGCATAACCAAACCTGGATGAGCCGCGCATAGAAGCCAGTATCCTTAAGACCGGGACCTCCGTGTGATACGCCGGGCCTCCGCCGGTCATAGCAATAATCAAAACAAATGCCTGCATAGTGCCTAAGATGGTCAGTATTGCTACCAGCACTGCTACCGGCACCATAAGCGGTATAGTGATTTTTTTAAAAGACTGCCAGGCGTTTGCGCCGTCCACCCGCGCTGCCTCATAAAGTTCGCGCGGGATAGTCTGCAACCCGGCTAAAAATATCAGGAACCCCCAGCCAAAGCCCTTCCAGGAATGCACTATCGCCACTACCGTCAATGCGGTTTGTGGGTCTGAAAGCCAGTTCCTGACTAAGTTGGGGAAACCCAGATGAACCAGCCAGTGGTTCAGGAGCCCGTAATTGCCGTCTAAAATCCACTGCCAGACCAACCCCACCACTACTTCCGATAAAACCGGAGGGATAAAAAATATCAAGCGGTAGAAATTCTTCAGCCTTATCTCGCGGTCGCACGCCCAGGCCAATAAAAATGCCAGCGCATTCTGAAAAGTAAGCGCGATTAAAGTGATGTAACCGGCATTCAGCATCGAATTCCACCAGATTTTATCCTGGATTATCTCTTTAAAATTCCCCAAGCCTATATAATTCATAATAGGCGATATCCCATCCCAATCGTGCAGGCTGTAACGGAATACCCAGACAAAAGGTACGATATAAAATACGGCAAATATCAAAACCGCCGGAAGGACAAATACGTAATTCTCTAACGTGGACTTAATTTTCATCGTAACTCGTAATCCGTAACTGGTAAATCGTAATCTTATTTTTGATTTTCAATTGAGCGTATCAAACCATTTATTATTTTTAATACCCTCTCGCTATCGGCTAATAAAGTATCGCATTCTTCCTTTGTAATATAATGCATATCTTTGGATACTATCAAACCATTTCTAACTTCACTTACAGAACCTCTTGCATTATAATAAAACCTAATTTTATCATTGTAATGATACCTGCTAAACCCTTCGGCTATGTTAGCTGTTATAGATAAAACTGCACGACGTAATTGACTAACTATCCCGTATAATTCATCTTTAGGAAATCTTTTGGTAATTTGATATATTCCTAAAACGAATTTATGTGCAATTTGCCACGCCTCTAAGTCTTCAAATGTTTTTATTTCTTTTCCAGGCAATTTAAAATTACCAATTACGAGTTACGATTTACGGATTACGTCTCTTAGCCAATTCCCTTTCCTTGATTTTCTGTACTTCAGCCGCAACCTGCTCCGGGGTTTTTTCTTCGATAATAATGGATTGAATCCCTTTATCAAGAGCCTCTATCACTGCGGAAAATTCAGAAACGCCCCAGACATTCGGGTGCGTGGCAGAATCCATGCCTCTGGCAAACTGCGCCAGTATATCGGGTATCCTGGCAAGGCTATTCTTGTTTGCCGGCAGGTTATTGGTGGCTTCTGCCAGATACGCCTGCTGCTCGCGGTCAGTCAGCCACATCAAAAATTTAAGCGCCTCTTCTTTATTTTTAGAGCGGGCATTCACCATAAAAGAAGAACCTGCCCCACCCCATATCATCATAGGATATTTATCCGATACCTTTGGCGGCAATATCGCCGCATAATCCAGGTTAGGGTTCATCCCTTTGTAAACATTAACGCACCAGGAGCCGTTAAAGGCAAACACCGCCTTGTCATTGGCAAAGAGCTGCTCTGCGGTCTTGTTGACCATAGTAACTATGCCGCTGGCTAAAAGCCCTGAATCCTGCATATCTTTAAAAAGGCCAAGTACCTTAATCCAGTCCGGGTCAGTATAAGGGACTTCGCCCTTTATGGTGGCTAATACCTTGTCTTTGCCCATAATATTAAAGGCGTAGTTATTGGCAAAACAATCTATCATCCACACCTCGCCCCACCCGGAAACCAAGCCCTGCATATTGGCTGCTTTGAGCTTCTTACCTATATCTAAGAATTCCTGGAAAGTGCTGGGCGGATTTCTGGGGTTTAAGCCTATTTGCCTGAATAAATTTTTATTATAAAGCATCTGGATGGTGGTAACATCTATCGGCACCCCGTAAATTCCGGGCTTTATACCATAACTATTTCCTTCGAGGAATTCATTTACTGCCAGGGCTTTGCTGAAAAAACTCTCCTTCCATACAGCGTTATCCGCTTCCATATAGGGGGTCAAATCCAGGATGTGCCCTGCCTTAACAAATGAAGCAAAATCCCTCTTTTCCGCCAATATGCCGAAAACATCAGGCAGGTTAATGCCTTGCGCTGCTGCGCGCACCTTCTGGGAATAGGCATCAGAGGGCGCATAGAGCTCAAAATTAACCCTTACTCCTGTTTTAGCCTCGTATCTTTTGGATAACTCCTGGAATGCCTGCTCCCTGTCAGTCATCCAGTGCCATACGCTTATAGTCGGCTTCCCTGTTTCTTTTTTAGGGGCGCAACCCGCATTACCAAACAAGAGGCAACAAATCATAACAAGTGATAAAAAGCGCACTGCCTTACTCCTTTCGTAGTTGAATCCTTAAAATTAAAGTAAGAAATTATAAATTTAGCATAAGTTTATACACCGGTCAAGGCTTTTTGTTATTCTACGCGCAATACCCGCGATAAGCCCATAAGTTCAGCCTTTTCTAAGTTAATGCCTGTGCGGTATTCATCTATGCCTTGAGATATTGACCAGACCACCTCGCCCCGCATATAAAGCGGCTCTCCCCGGTCAGGTATCTGCAGCCATAGCTCAAGCGGCGTATTGGGCTTTAACTCTTCGTGGGTAACTATGCCTACCCCTTTTGCGCTGATGTCTTGCGTGCGGCCCTGACCCTCCTTGTTATCGCTAAGATTCAGGAACCTCAACGGGAAGCGCGCTTCAAAGCGCTCAAATATCCTCTGGTCCTCCATTGTTTCACCTCCTTTTTCTTGCGGGCCCTGCCACCATTGTTTATTTACCTCGCCTAAAAAATTGCGGCGCAGGAACCGGTATATCTTCTCCTTCTCCACATCCTTTATCTTGTTAAAGTAGAGCCCATAGACATTGCGGCCCTCTATAGTCTTATGCCAGGCAACCCATGCCTCCACCTCTGCCAAGACGCATTCTTCTGAAACGCACACGCTTAGCTTCAGGAATGTATCTGTTTGCAGCTTATAGGGTAAGCATACCTTGATCCCCTTAAAACTTATATCATAAATTGCGCAATTAGTAAAGCCTTCTTGGCCCTCAAGTTTTATCTTCGCCTGCCAGTTTATCTGCCAGCGCCTCACTTGCCTATGGTCGGGAGTATTCATTTATCATCCTCATTAATTCAAAATTGCTTCAAATCCAAAGCATAATTAAGGGGCCAAAGATTATCAATACCGAAATCGATATAACTAAAATAATGAAAATTACTCCTCTCCGAGTAAATTTAAAGCTTGCTTCATTGAATTGTTCTTTTATTGCTGGCTGCTTGAGATATTTTATAAGTAGAAATGTGTAAATTAATAAAGCTAGTGAAATATAGAATAATGCCCACAACGCAGCAATATTAAACTCTGCATTCTGATATAGAAGCCCATGGATAATACTTGATATATTACTAACCATCCAACTCAGGGTAATCCCAGAGATTGAAATAATGGCTAATTTCCTACTATAGGGCTTATTTTTGAGCATCGCCAATCCCGACCAAAACAAGAACAGGGAGAATATATACAACGCTATCAAACTCCCTCTATCAACAATGGTAAGTAAAAACCAATCAGCGAAACTCTTGAATTCATTATCTGTAACCCAACCGGCAAAAGTAAAAAGATAGATAACCGTAGCAAAAAAAGAATAACGCAAACAAAGGCTGATTAAGAATAAAGAAGGGGAAATGCCAAGTATAACGTTAATCATTCCAAATATTGTTAACCCGGTAGGTCTTTTCATTTTTCTCCTTTCCTACCTCCTTAAACGTGGTATTGACGGTAATATTATTGGTGGCGGAGGTATGATAATTTGCTGCTGTTGGCGATAATAATTATCCGGCGCACGGATATTAAAATTGTATTGCCCGGGCCAGGAGCCCCGCTCAGGTGTATATATAGGCTGAGGTGTATGTATGGGTTGCTGGCCTGGCATTAGTATTGGTTGCTGAGGTGGAATGCTGGGTAATTGTGGGACAAATGGGTCCCTTAAATGGCCTGCGCCATAATCTACATATGGCCTTGGACTAACACTTTCAAAATTATATATACCGGGCCAGGAGCCCCGCGTCGGAAAATACTTCCATTTAGATACATCTTGCTCTTTAAGCATTTTATCTAATTGAGGTATTTGTAATTTAGGAAAGACTTTATGAATTATATCGGAGATTACCCTATAATCCTGGAAGGTGGAATGCGCATCAATAGGCCTCTTACTAATATCCTGAGGGTAAGGGTAGACTACATCATGTTGCTCTACCTTAAATTGCTTAAGGCCAAAAATCCGATACACCAGGTCTTTATCTAAAGCCATATTCTTCCAATTAGGGTCCAAAGACGCAAAATTCTGCCGGGAAGGAGAACCCAAGCTTAAAAGATTGATTCTTTTCTCTTTAAATGCTTCTTTTATCAACGGGTCTAAATCCGATGCGAAGAATCTCTCTCCAACTAGATTGCCTCCGCTATACATCATTACTATCACTTTATCATGTTCTCCCGCCATCTTCAAAGCTTTTAACATTGTGGTATCCAACTCTAATTTGGCATCTTGAAAATCTTTGCCTACCAGATTACCTGTCCAACAATGTTCAAGAACTCTTATTCCAGCTAGCTCTAATAGCTTCCTTAACTGAATATTCTTTGACCATTCTACTTTGCGGCTCGAGAATGGATCAAGCCCTAATAACTTGTCATCAACCCCTGGAATTATAACCACTACCTTTACCTCCGCCGTAGTCTTTTGAATCAAAGGCTTGGCTTCCTTTACCTCTGGAGTATTTACACCCTGTAACGACTTGGCGGCAATATATTTCATATTAGGATTGCTGTCTGTCTTTAGAATATTAATGAAATCTTTTGCCAATTCAGGATACGATTTAACTCTACGTCCCAGAGATAATGCCGTAACCTCACACACCCGAACGTCGTTATCCTTTAAGAGTGGAATTAATGCCTCTACCGCTTCGGCCATATCGGATTTATCCAAAAATAGAACTGCGGTCTCGCGCACCTGCCAGGAAGGGTCTTTTAATCTGAGAATAGCGAAATTGATGAATGTATCAGTCTTTCCAAATATCTCAGCTGCTTCATGGCGCAAAACATAATAACGGGGATCCTTTACTGCATTTAGAAAAGTATTGACGGCGAAACTGCCAATTTTTACATCTTGAGATATTATTAAACCATGGACTAAAAGGTGAAGAGAATATTGTGGGTCTAGTTCTATTGCCTTAGCAAAATCTTGCTTCGCTTCTTCAAACTTATTTATATGAGCGTAAAGAAGCCCCCGACTATAATAACTTCCTGCGCATGGATAGCGTTCAATGTATTTAGTAGCAGATTTAATACTCACATGATATGCTGCCATAAATTTTTCCTTGGGGCTGCTAAACGGACTAATAATTGTAATCTGTTGCCGCAGGGGTATTGCGCAGCCTTCCTGCATAAAAAGCATTCCCGCCATAAGCAAATAAATCACAAAGGACTTGATTTTCTGCAATACTTTTGTGAAAAATATAGGTGAGCTGGCATCAGATAGCGGTGGCCCCCGGATTCTTGGATTTGTATGCGTATAGCTATAATTCATTCTCCAGTAATAAATTCCTGATTTGCGTGATGCATCAGCTACTCCATATGTATTGCTGGCACGATGTCCACAAACATTTGCCCCTCCCGTATCAGAAGAAGCTAGTTTATCTTCACGTGATTCTATCCTGGCGAGGCAACCAAGCAGCGGCGAGGCGCAGGTTAAGGCTATCGGGTGATTAGGGAATTGGGATTCGGATATTGGGTTAATGGAAGATTGGGTTCCTAATCCCCTAATTCCCGAATCACCAAATCCTAATCTCCCGATTGACCCGCTAACCGGCAAACTCGCTAACCGGCAAACTAACGGCGCCAGCGGAGAAGTGCTGCCTGAACCTAGCGCAAATGATGGGGCAATATATTGGTTGACTTTGAGATATAAATATGATATATCTTGTTTAGAATAAATATTGGGGGTTAAAAAGTGAATAATCTTAACAAATATATCTCTGTTGACCCAAACATATGCCATGGTCAAGCATGTTTCAAAGGGACGCGAATACTTGTGTATCTCGTCCTTGAAATGCTTGAAGCTGGTGAGAATCCCGAAGAAATTATTAAAAAGGCTTACCCTCAACTTACCAAAGGGCATATCCAAGCCGCGCTTCATTATGCCGCTGAAGTAATCAAAACCGGCGAATACATTCCGTTTGCTGAAGTATCTTAATATGCGACTTCTTATTGATGAAAATGTCCGTAAGGAGGTTGTGGACCTCCTAAAAAATGAAGGACATGACATTTTGCTTGTTCCATCTGGTTCAAGCGACAAAGAAATAGCACAAATTGCCAGAGAAACAAAAAGAATTATACTGACCCATGACCAGCACTTTGCCGACATATTGGCATACCCGCCCAAAGCGTATTCGGGTATAATCCGCATCAAAATCCATCCCCCCAGCACTCCAATTATTATAAGTGCCTTGAATGACCTTCTCCATAAGCTCAGTCCGGAGCAAATTGATAAGAAATTAATTATCCTGGAAGAAGACGGATATCGTATAAGAGAATAATGTGCCAGCGGCCCCTCGCTCCCATTTTTCGTAGAGATAGGGCTACTCGGGGTTTCCTTCGGTCGCGAGGCGCTGCGCTCTCCTACATGGTTGCAATTGTCATTGTGTGCTACCTCACTCATTATTCCTTCGAATATCTGCTCTTCAAGATTCTGTAAATACCCCGCCCCGATTCTAGCGTGAGCAAACACTTCTATTCTCTTATGAGCTCCTGAAAATAGCCTATAGTATAATTCATCAATTTCGCCTTCTACTACTTGCTTCCTCTTTAATTCAATGCAAATTAAAATAGTATAGAGGTGCAATAGCTCATGGCCTACAAGGATCCTTTTTAAGGCACTAGGAATAAGCGCATTGACTACAAACCCTCCTATGCTCAGACTCAGCAATGCCATCAATAATAAATGTCCGGGCGGGAAACCATGATACAGCAGGATGCCCGATATCGCAAAAGGCAGCATCCACGATGTTGCTGAAGGCATCCTTAATTCAAAACGCATTTTCTTTCCTTTTTCGTCGCCAAGCAACACTATCCTTGGGGCGATAAAGAACGTAAAGAGCATAACTACCTGGACCATCACAGAGAATAATTTCATTTCCTTGAACCTTGAAATGACTTTTTGCAATCTCCAGCGGATGATGCTTACATTCCCCATTTCAATTCTTTCATATTCTAAGCCGAGCCTCTGGATGTGTTTCTGTAGGTGGCGCTCGAATTCCTCAATTGATATCGCTTGACGCCCCCCGAAATCAGGCCTCAGTGATTTGATGATTTGTAATACTCTTGTTTTGCTCTCAAGCGGAGAGGCGCCTGTGTCTCGGTGTTCGGTGATAGGTGATAGGTTTTCGGCGATAACCGATAACCTATAACCCATAACCTCTGGGGCACTGGGGCACTGGGGCACTAAAAAACACCAGCGGCGAGGAGGAATCGTCGGTGCTCGGTGTCTGGTGGCCGGCGCTCGCTTGCAACCGAGAACCGAGAATCGAGAACCGAACTGCGCCAGCGGCGAGGCGCTGCAGTTAGGAGGCAATGAAGTTGCGCGCGGCAAAAGAAAAGTTGCCTTAAACCATAGTTGACACGCGGAACAAGGAGCAATGATCGACTCTTGTAATCTTATTCGCCCAGCTGTCTCCATTTCTTTTAACCAAGCGATTATTTTGTTATTACCAGTTTCGATACAAAATTCCTTGTATCGCTTTTCCTGTATGGCCTTTATTCTGGCTTCCCACAATTTCCTACCGTAACCTAGGCCCTTAAAGAGATTAGTGATCCCGCAGCCGACAAATAAAGCAGTATCCGAATCAATTTCATCACGGAAAATCGCCACTCCTATTAGCTGTTCCTCCTTAAGCATAATAACAAAAACCGCTGATTGGCTCTTGGTAAAACACTCCTCCACATCGTTTTTGATATAAAATGAAGAAAAACCGTTGTCTTTCAGTGCAGAAATTATTTCATTGTAAAATGCCATCGCTTCATTTCCCTTTAATAATATAATTCTGAAATCCAGGGCGTTTCTATTTTTCGCCAGCGGCGAGGCGACAATATTTCTCTGCAGTCCGTACATCACGCCTCTCGCGTTACTTATGTATAGCCAGCCCGTAAATAAATCTGAGGCTAGCTCCTCTAAATTAAACCCGCAATGCGATGCGTATTCTTTTAAAACCTTGGCCTCAAGTTCAGTTACGAAAATTACTCCGCCAGGCTTAAGAATATCCACCATATTCATTATAACCTGGGTTGTATTAACATCTATTGCGGGATCGGAAAAGAAACTTAAAAGAGTAATGCAGTCTACTCTTGCTGGCAGAATAAAGCGGTCACAATAATCTTTTAAATATATAACATTTATTCTCTCCAGAACAATTTCACCACCAGCGGTTCCAATAAGCCTCTCTATATCTGGGTTTTCTCTCAATATTTTGTTTAACCCTTCCATTGATAAAAGATATAAATCACTGGCAATTACCCTCATTCCTAACAAAGCGTCAAGTATCGGGAATAGAGAAGCCTGATTTGCAAGATGTAAAGATATACCGCCTTTTTTTATCCGCTTTGCTCTTTCTCTGACTGTTTCCAGGTAACCTAATCGGTCTTTTTCGTCTAAGTTCCCACAGAGTATATCAATAATATTTTTGATGTAGTCCTCTAAGGATGTAAGTGGGGACGTAATTGGGGACGTTCCCCCAAGTGACACTCTGTTGTTTCCTAACATGCTGTAATCAGTAGAGTTATGGAGATGTTGCGCCAGCGCTGAGGAACTCTTGATGAACCGAGATTCATCACCTTCCTGAGGCGGCTGTGAAACACAGGCGCCTGATCTATATGCTAATGCCTCGCCATAAGGAGCGTATTTAATAAACAGCAGCGTAACTAACGAAGATAATATATATACCACTATATCATATATATCCGGGACTCCGCGCCTGAGATGAAAAAACTGCATTATTTCATCAGACACAGCAAAGGTTGTAGATATGCTTGCCAAAATGAAGGATATGGACCTGCATCTAGATGATAATAAACTATCTTGCATATTTTTATCTTGCAAAACACGATAAGGATCAATATACGTATATAAAAACAGCACAGCGGGGAGGCCAATAATGAATAGAAAATCATTAAGGTATCCTGAAATAAGCCACGATACAGAATTCATAGTTCTATTAAGCTGGCTGCAGAATCCCTGCGAAGAGAAAATTCTTATATATAGCAATAAAGAAACAAAAAGAGAGAAAAATACATAGAAAAATGGTTTCCACCTTATTCTGCTTACCAGATAACTTGCCTTTGCAAAATTCACCAGTGGCGAGGCGGCGGTAGTAACTAATTTATCAAAGTGTGACAGCGTTCTTGCAAAAGCGCGCTTAAAGATTTCTGACAGTAAATGGAAGTGTTTATTATCTGCAACATTTCCTCTTAAGAATGCGGGAGTGCCGGTTATAAGCTGAGCTTCACTTAACTTTATCTCTTCGGCTAAATGGCGGACTCTTTCCTCTGCCTGCTGCGGCTCAAGTAGAATATAGGTTGCTGCCTGGTCTGCAAAAGCCAAAAGCTCAGCTTGTTCTCTTATCCGGGTTCGTAAAGTTATATCTTCTATCCGAATGAGAAATTCCTCAAATCTACGCTCTTTGGCGTCATCAAACGGGAAATCTGTCCTTAAGATTGACGTTATGAGTTGCTCAATATCCAGTTCAAAATTCTTAAGCAAATTCACTAGCTCTTCATTGCTACGCAGTTCTTTAACTGTCCATTCAACAAGCGGAAGCACATAAGTTTTGCGCGGGGCAAAATCATGCAGTAATCCGCTTATGAATAATTCTAAAGCATCCAGAGGATGATAACGTTTCTTAAAAGCCAACTGTAATGCCAAATAGGCTACCTCTGGATTATGGCTAAATCTGTGGTATCCTACTTCAATCAGTCCGCATTCATAATGGCTTTTTTTAAGAAATCCGAACAATCTATTAAGAGAAGTAAGCGGTATATCAGGATAGTGGCGCCCAAGCAGAATTTTACTTCTTCTCCAGAATTCATCGGCAGTGCCTATAGCCGATACGATGCCAAGTGGCGAGGCGCTGTTGTCTGAAACATAAACATTTCTTCGCTCTGAAGCTATAGTCGACTCTCCGGCGTGAAGCTGATTTTCTCTAAAGGCATATGCTTTCCTATAATATATTCTTCTGTTTGGCCGGCTGATCTCAAATATGCCCCTGCTGACATAAAATGGGCTGGTTTTTCTAGACTTATGCATAGGCAATTTCGAAATAGGAATATGTATTTTCCTTTGCCATTGATTTTTTGCTACTAAACAAGGGATAACCCAGCTGCCTGGATTAATAAAGGTCACCTTTGTCCTACTGTAGTTATTTTTCAACGGAAAGTCATTCGAGTCCAGTTCGGTCCAATGAACCTGATGCGTGTGCCCAAACCCAACAATAAGATTATCAATGTCAAGAGCCCGGCTTAATACGAACGCCCTTTCAAAGAAATGTAATGCCCTGTACTTATAGATTAAATTTCCTAATGATTCCGCCGAGAAGGCAAATAACTCGTCCATCTTGCGATTTAAGAAACTTGTTAATGCATAGGTTCTAAGCAACAAAAGGAACCTTTCAGATAAGCTGATCTTGCCTAAGTTGCGGATGTGATCTGCAGCATCTCCGTGCTCTAGGAAAATACCCATATCTTCATCAAACCAGCTTCTTACAATTTCTAGTTCGGGAGAAGGTAAAACTACTTTTAACGCTGACTTGAGTTTTTCATTTTCATACATAGCCATATCATGATTTCCAACAATATAGATAATTCTCCTTACCTCATTTAGCTTTCTAAAAAGAGCTTTATGCCTGCCTTTGATATGACCGAATTTAGCCCTGTAGAGGTCAAACATATCCCCGTTAACGATTAACGTTGCCCGCTCTCTAATTACAACGTCTAATAGGGCAACAAAGTCTGCTTCCGCATCATCATCGAAATAATCTCCTGGGGTTTTATCGCCTATATGCGTATCAGAAATAAGATAATATTTCAGGAACCCTTTAATAAAACAGTAAAGAGCTTCTTGTATCTGAGGATGAGAATTCTCCACACTGATTTCAATCTCATTTTGAACAGAAATTTTAGTTTTTCCAAGCATCCGCAATTCTTTTCCCATTCTTGAGATTAGCTCTCTTGTCAATTGCGGAACTTCTTTTATCCCGTGCAGTTCCAGCAGCGGAGTTGCTTCAGAAGGAATATCATCGATTCTATTCGCCTCTCGCAATTCTATATCTGATATAATCCTAAGTAAGACATCTTGAATCCAGTTGATTTCGCGGTGATTTCTTATTCCAAAAGCCACATAAAGTTCATCTCCGGAGATATCTATGATCAGGTCTCTTTTTGAAACAAATCCCCATATCGTCGCGTCAAGCGCTATAGCCTTGGCTTTTTTAGTAAAATCATCGTCATCATTATTGCCAACAATTCCAAGCCATGTTTCTTTATCTACTAGCCCCATCTGAAGCACATATGTTTGAACGTCTTTAGACGTCTTAGCTGCTTCATCTATAATGTCATTAAACGCTTTATTTCTTTCTCTTAAGACCATCCTGGCTTCTAATGATAAAGGATGAAGTTCTGTTTGAAAATAGAAGGCGCTCCTATTTTCCGGCGCCAACGGCGAGGCGCCCCTCACCAACTCACTTATCGAAAACACTATCTTTGGCAAAATAGGGAACTCAATTTGTAGTGTGTCTTCTTGAATAGAAATAATGTCTATTCTGTCTGTTCTTTTTAATTTATATTTATCCTGGTTGAAATTTTCAAAAATAAGCTTCGTATCTCGCTGTAATATGTTAAATAATATTTCTCCTACATCCAACTGTACAATGGGGCCCATGATTAAAGCAGATTCAATGCCGGTTTTACCGGCCCCAAATGACATAAACCTGTTGCGGATACCGGAGATTTTACCAAAAAGATACTCGTAACTTGCTATTGAGGGAGCCAAATGTAAATAAGCGTGCAGTTCTATTTTTCTCGCCCAAAAAAGAAGCGCCATGCATCCCCAGAATGGGCCGCTTGTCAATTTATTCTTACTTCTATCCATTTCCCCCATTTGGTCTATTCCGGATTCCTCATATATAATTATTTTATTTTCCAGGTATTTTCTTGTAATGGGAGGCGCAATCGAAGAGGATATCCTTCCTTGCGCCAGCGGCGAGGCGGATATAGATACTGTAAGGTTATCCTGAATAGGTAGAGCCAAAACTAAGCCACTATTGACAAAAATCCTTTCGTGTGTTAACATATTTCTGATGAAAGGTATAATTTTTTGGACCGATAAAAGATTAGAGACCTTAAGTAAAACCTTTCTTACGCTTTTCCAGGGATTTTTATTGGCTGCTGTGTTAGGAGGGGTCTTCGGCAAGATTGAATCTTTCTGGCTAAAAGTGATGTTTATAGCTTCAATGGTAGTCTTCTTTATATTAGGTATTGTATTTGCAGATAAAATAAAGGAGTAACAATATGTTTGCTTTAATAACTGCTTTAGCCATTGCATTAGTAGTCTTAGTCTGGATTGCCTTAGAACAACGCCGCTTACACAAGCACGCCCATTAGGAGTATAAAAATCTTCCTTTGGCCAACATATTAATGGACTCGCCTGCATAAGCCATCCTGCCTGTTTCCACCAAAATAACTCTGATAACCCTACAAAAGTAAAGAAAGTTGCCATATGTATGCTATACGGAGCCAGCGGCGAGGCGCTATGTAAATAAATATTATTTAATCCTCTTCTGGCGTAAAGTAACATTAAATCCTGCCACCTATATGCATCTTTTCTAGCACCCCTATAAAAATAGCGGACGATGCGTGTGTCAAAGGGCTTATTATTTGAAGTAGACCATACTAATCGTGGTCGCGGCTTGTATGTTGAGAAATTTATGTCAGGTAAAACAATTCCTGTTTCTGTTGGTTGCTCAATAATCGAGAGGCCGGGGTCTCTACCGACTGCGAAGGTTAAGCCCCTTCCTTTCCCTTTCCCCGGACCGAAATGACCACCAAATATAATCGCCTCCTCTATTAGCGCCCTTCGCCCATTTTCTTTTTCGTAAATAAAACCCCTTCCATTGTCTATAACTACGATTATTGCATATCGTTTCGCTATCGCCTCGATTAATACAAGCCCTACTCCTTGATTTAGGTGCCGATTAATATTTTCTAAAAGTAAGGAAAGAGCCTCTCTTTCTTCAAACATAAGCATATTGTCAGTCCATTCTCGAATTTTGCGCAATAAGCTCCAATAATTATCGTCATCTGTGCAACGATAGTCAAAGGCAACATCTCCGCGGTTCATCTTTGAACCAGCCACAACCATAACCTTAAATCCACTTTCCTTCCTGGCTTTTTCTGTCAGGCGATTAAACTGCGCCCAGTCAGCTTGCTCGTCACTATAGTAGGGCATCGTCCTTTGGACTTCAAAAATCAATTGCCTCATTACTGCATTTTTATTATCCAGCGGCGAGGCGCTGCCTAACTGCATTGAATCTAAAGGTAGCCGCGAGGCGTTGCAGAGTACTAAAATATGCTTGACATTATTACCCGTCTGACCTAATATATAAGGTGCTATGAAAAAGAAACCGAAGAAATCTAAAGAATTTGATGAATCGCGCGAATTTGGCGCGGTTTTAGAAAAGATATACAGCGACATCAAGATTATTAGCGAAGGCCAAAGCGTATTAAGAGATAAATTAGATGCTACGATGGGCATGGTAGCTAAAAATGTAGAAAACATTACGATGTTAAATATAAGAACCAGCGGGATAAAAGATGATTTAACTAAAATGAATGGTAAACTTACCCACATTGAAGAAGATTTGCGAATAATCAAGAGCGAGTTTAACAAACGGCTTACCCTTCTAGAAGCATCCTCCCATAAATAATTTCCCTTCATAAGACTATGTGAATTAGTGTGACCTATCACCTTATTTTCTAAGCCTGCCAGCGGCGAGGCGCTGTGTTGTTGAGGAGGAGTTGACTCTGTTAGTGTCACTGCATCAAGCCGGCGGGCAAGCGGCGATTTGGGGTCTTGAAAACGAATGTATGACCTATCCCTGAATTCCGCGGGAATGCTCAGGTGCGGCGGCACTACTACTTCCTGCTTCCTATCGATATTTTCAATTAACGCTGTTAACTCCTTGAGCCTACTCAATAGATATCTCTTAAGCTGTGTGGGAGATTCTACATGTATCCCCCAGAGACCAACGGCAGCTGCGCTGTTTAAATCGTGCTCTAAATTATTTCCTACCGAAACCGCCTCTTTGGGTTTTAGCCCGTGTAATTGGCATAATCTGTAAAACATGTCCGGATACGGCTTGCCTCGCCCTACCCTTTGCTGCGTCATAATGCAGTCAATAATATCTGCTATACCGACCGCATCAAGCAGGTTTAAGCTAACAAGGTCGCCATTATTAGTAGCAACATTAAAAAGGCACCCCATACCTTTTATTGACTCAATAGTCTGATACAGTTCAGCATCGGCATCCGGATAAACGCTTTCAGGAAGATTTAAGCCGATGTAATTAAAATAGCTATCGAGTGGCAGCTTATATGATTGAAGGGCCCCGGTTAAACTATCCAGCTCTTCTACTTTCCTTTGTAAACCACCTGGGGTTATCTTTAGTCCTCTTTGGGACAACTGCTCCAGTGCCCACGCAAAGCTCATTTTCTTCCTTACGTTTCCAAACTCTCCATATTCAACAAGTGTCCTGGTTAAATCAGATATAACCAGCTTAATATTCAGGTTAAGCAGCGGCGAGGCACAAGAATTGTTGCTTATTACAATAATGTCTTGCGGCATATATAGTAAATATTCCTGTTCCGATCTACAGTAGCACAAGTAATCCCTTATAGCATCCAGACGCGGCTTGAGTTTCTCAAATGGCTCTAATAATAAGAAAAGGCCTATCTCTGTAAAATGGCTGAAATTACCTGTTTTAACCAGCGGATCAATTCTGATCCTCTTAGAATTAAATCCTTTGTTTCTTAAATCCAAATCGATGAGGATAGGGTTGAGTCTTGCTTTTTTAACATCTCCAAAACACTCAAAAAATTCAAAGTAGGCTGGCTTTCCCTTAACCTCTGTATCTTGTGAATTTAAAACGATCACCAGCTTCCCAAAAAGAGTTAAGCGATGAATTAAGCTATTTAAGAAGACACCTACGGAATCAGGGTCGATATAATAAAGCATATGGGAGCATAGTATTAAATCGAATTTACCTTCTATGTCCTCTTGAATGTCTTGCCAGCATGAATTGTAAACTTTGCTAATGCCCTGTAGCTTATTTAATAAGGCTGCTTGTTCTGAATTGCATTCTACAGCTAAGGTCTCTTCAAAATACGGAGCGAGTGCTTGCGTAATTATGCCTTCTCCTGCCCCGATATCCAAAAATCTTCTTTTAGAAAAGGGCGAGGATAGGATATTTTGTTTGATTGTCTCTATTATTAGCTCTTTTTCATTAGTATGAGCGATATAAAGCCCGAGCTGCATTTTATAACGCGCTTCGCTTTCTAATCTATATTGAATAATTTCTTCTTTATTAAGAATAAGAGAAGAATTTGATTCTGGCGTTTTCATCGCCTTAATTTTTAATATAATCGAAACTATTTCTTCTTCTGCTTCGGGAACTTCTACCTTCACAAACCTCAAGATATCGGCGTATAACTTTTCAAAAGGCAGTTCCCTTTTTACGTAATCCTTGGCGGCCTGAGTAAAATAATATCGGGGGACTAAGTTTACAAATAAATGCTTAAGCATAAACTGAAGATTATCGCTTTGCTTGCGTTGCCTGCCGATTATTTCGCCTCTTTCAATAATCTTGTAGCGCCAAAGTAATGAAAGATCGCGGTCAAAGAATTTTTTATTAAAGGCCTTCCCTGTTTCTATATCGCGCTTGATATCTACTGCCAAAATCTCATCCCCATCACGGACAATCCTTACTTCAATAGGGAGCCTCATTGAAACAACAGAGACCTCAGTACGGTGGTGTTTTATAATCATAGATATTAACGCCCGGCTTTCCTCGCAACATCCAACCTCAAGAAGAATCTGCCTGGTCAGGCGCACCCCTAAAATATGGTGCAGTTTTCTATTTATATTATTGGCGATATCGTGTAAGAATGCCCCTATAATCACAGCTTCGAGATTGAGTTTAGAGTCTTTAAATTCCTCGTGTTCTGTTAAACCTAAAATCAGTAATATAAGGCTATAGGAATGAAATATTCCGTGCCCCTTGTCCTTCATAAACCATCTATATAACTCTAGATCTAATTCCTGAATCTTTAGCAATATTAGATCTAATTGCTCGGATAAACATCCCAAGCCTCTATCCTTTAGAACATCGTCAACTCGACATTTCAATCTATGTGTCTGCACCTGCAGTTGTAAGGATTCCAGCGGCGAGGCGCACTCTTTAGCGTTTAGCACCTGATCTATTTTTTTCTTAATCCATTCAACTGTAGCGTCATTGATATAGCTGCCGCTTCGTATAAACATCCAATCACGATATCCAAACTGCTCTAAAAAGAAAATCTTCCATCCTTTGTCTATCAAAAATATTGGTATGTGATTCATATATCGCACATATTCCAGGTGGCCTTTATCAGCGAATGAGCTATTCCTAGCGGCTTCTTCCGAAGGAATTCCTCCTACGTGTATGTGTATATTTGCATGGTAGCTGTCTAAAAGCCCTGCTACCCTATGGGCATTGTCTTGTGAGTATCGACCTTGTGCATATTGCTTGCCTAAAAAAGGCAAGAAACGATGTGATATTATTGCGGCGGGCAGCTTACCAATAATTTCGTTTACCGCGTCTGGCTCTCTTACGTCAAGATTACGATGCGTGAATCCTTCAATAGGATGTATCGGGTTATAGGGATGGTAATCTAACGCATAATAAGAACCTTTGAAGCCTACTCTCCTGCGGATATCTGCATAAAGACTTGTATTTCCTCCATGCCCAAGCTCAATAATTAATTCATAACTCACCAAGTTACTTAACAAGTCTAACCTGTCTTTCCTCAAATCTTCCAACCTTTGATGATACACAAAGGGGTTTTCAATGGTGTGGCCTACTATCTGTATCAGCGGCGAGGCAGATAGATTCGAGCCCTCGGTAGAATATATTTTTTCCAACCTATTTTGATTAATAATATTAATGTGATAAGTGATATCGGCGCGGCCAAAGGGCGTTTTCACTGTTTCTTTAATGACTGTGATGAAAGGCGATATAAAACAAACCTTCTCAATATCATGCTTGACGCAACCGTAAATAGTATCTATTACAGGCTCTCCACTATGGACTTTAAAATTGTAATAAAACATAAATTCGTAGGCACCTTTTCGAGTGAAGGTTATGCCTTCTAATAACTCAGCAGATTTAGCTAATTGAACCTGCATAGAAGAAGGTGTTTCAATTTTGTCATTACTGTCAGGAGGCGACTTACCAATTTCATGGCATGTAACTTCAGCCTGCTCAGCGTTGTCAGTATTGGCTGCCTGATTCTTGTAGTGTCTTATTATCGGCCTCCCGAAAAGATAAAATAACAGGGCGGTAGTTATCAAACTTACAGCGCCCATAATAAAGAAGCAGTTGTATATTGCATAAATTCCTACAACTGTGAATATCGAAAGGTTAAAAGAAAATTCTGCAACATGATCATCTTTAAGAAAAACCAGAACCACGTTAACCGCTGACACCAACCAAGGTAACCAGTATATGGTCTTGACAAAATTCAACAAACTAAAAGCAGGAAGGCTACTAAACATTAACTCGTGGCTTGCAATTTTAAGCAAAATTACAGCCATTGCCATACTGCAAAAAACTAAAGAAAAACGCCTAAAGGAAGAAGGACGGTATGATTTGTGCGAAGGCCTTGAAAAATCTTTAGACGCCAGCGGCGAGGCGCTGCGGCCATTTCCTGCTTTTGAAGTAATAATCTTTATATTAAATAAACTTTGCAAGCTAAAGGTGTTTTGGTTGCGGATCCCTTGCAAAGACAATAACAGGGTATTATATGAAATTTTTTCCTTGAGGAATTTTCTAACCAGATCGATAATTGTTATCGTATCCGGCTCTAAGAACTCTAAATTAGTCAATTTTGCGTTGTTTGACAGTTTTTGTAAAAACGCCTCATAAACCTCAGGAGCAGCGCTTCGGATTAAGTGCTGTAAAAGAGAATATGCCTTTTCCAACATTAATCTTGCCTTCTTCCTGCTGATACCCATATACGTTGCTAAGCTATTAGTGTCAAAAAAGGGATTCTTAATGTTAAGTAAGGTAATCTGCATTTCTTGGCCATTAATTTTATCATCGAGATAAAGCGCGGCCGTAGTTAAGTACAAAAGATACCTTTCCCAATACCCTAACTTAAATTCTTCCTGCGGGAATCCCGAATCACCAATATTCTCTTCTTGCTTTTCCGTCCACTTGTCTCTTTGAGTAAATACCCCGTTATTTTTATGACCAGCTAAGACTCCATCGGTAGTCAAAAAATCCAGCCGCTTGCCGCTTCCTGCTTCGCCTTCGCTGAATGGGGCGTCTAACCTTAAATGCCCGTTATAACATAATAACCCGTTATTTTTATAATGCCCTTTAAAGAAAGGCCTCATTTTATCAGAGGCATAACTTTCAAAATTCCCTCTGCTTTTGTGATCCGGCACATACTCCTGCATTAAATCCCAGAGATAAATAACCGCGTCGGTCATCTTTTCCCGAACGCCGTTTGCCGTCGGATTAATACCTATGCTTTTAGCCACTCGCGCAGGCAAATCCTTTAACTGAAACATGATGATATCTTTAGCCTCTCTGGATAAAATCTCATCCTCTGAATCTGGATTTTTTCTCGCCTTGATAATAAGGATAAATAAAGCTCTTTCTAATTCATTATCATATCGGGTGACTCGCGTGGCTGCTTTATATTCTGTAAATTTCTGCTTCGCCCAGCGCACATCCTTTGCTAAGGGGCCGTAGTTAATAAGGATCCCCTTGGGCGTTTCAGCGCTATATAATATGCTCCATAAATCGTCAAAAATCATGCTTGGATATTCCAGAATAATGCCTTCAACAATACGGTATGAATATCCAGCAAAAAGCGCAGTCCTGACGATAAGGCGAGAAAGGCCTTGTTCGGAAAACCGCGCGATATTATTGCGGATTACCTCTGCCCAAAGCATGGTATCCGCAGTAAGCAATTCTTCCCGATCGAATAATCCGTTAGCAAGAAACAATTTTACCTGTTCTATCCTGTAATTATTCTTTAAATTTATATGCATTTCCGTAACCCTTGAAGCAACGAAAACAATGTCTTTTTGATTTAAGAAAGAGGTTATCTCCGCCCAGGCCGATAAGTTATTAATCAAATCCATTTTAGCCCTTTCTTTTTCTTTCTTAATAGCGAGAAGATTGGCGGGTTGTATTTGTTTATCTAAGAGCTGGGTAAGATAGGTTAAGAGATTATTGCGCTTTTCCCACAAAAGCTCTGAGCGCGCTTTTAAATGTTCGCGTATATTTAAAATTCTTTCGTAGGCGCGTTTTACTTCCGGATCGTCCCTTATAGGCTTGTAAAGATAATCTCCTCTTTTGGCATTAATAATTACTTTCTTCAGCCAGGCAAATCTTGTTTTTTGCCACAGCATATCCTCTGAATGCCACCTCGGTACGATTGGAATAGCGGTCCTTATGTTATTTATATCTACCTTGCTTTCAGGGGGATTATTTTCTACTGATTCCCGTAAGCTTTTAAGCTGCATAAAACAAGCGTCAAATTTCTCATCGTATCTGCGCAATAAATCTTCATACTCGCCGACAAAACCAATGATAGCCGCGTTTATCCTTGCAGCGTCCATCCTGCAAGACACCATCAGGTGATAAGCTGTTTGATAAGGCAGATTATTACTTTCTGCAAACATAGTTAAATCCGTTAATATTTTTTCTCTTTGGTTATAACGGGAGATAAAAATATCCGCAACAATCTGCAATGGCAAATGCGGGAATTCAAGGGAAGCTGACTCAATTTCCTTAATCCTCTCTTCCGGATTAGCCAGGCTTTCCGCAATCCTTTTCATTTGTGATTCCGTCAATCCCGGCAAAGTCCCGCAAGATTCGACTTTCTTCTTGAAGCCAAAAACATAGTCGCGGTAATCCGTATGATTTTCCACCGCTTTTATAACCCAAGATACGCTCATCTGACTGGCTTCCAGCATAGCCTTGAAATCGCTAAAAATACAGCCTTGCGCAAGCAACGCATTATATTGCGCCGGGAGAAGCGGTGCCACAATATCATCGCCTTTTGCATAAAACTCCACATTCTCTTTTAAAGCAACGGCAAATCTTTTTATATTAATAAAAACCCCGATTTTCGGCTTAAGAGCAAAGATACCCTCGCGTTCTTTTGCTGTCAGTAAATTCCTGAAATTGTTCAGCCTCTTCGACCAAGTATTAACTAAAAGCCTGTTCCGCGACCATTTGGGGATAATATAATCTGTTGTCATCCTGGCTAATTCAAGAGAGATCCCCTTCTCTATCAATAGCCTATAAAAGGTATTAGCGCTGCCCTTTACCTTGGGTAAATTACTTTTTTCATGTTTTACTTCCCTTATCCTTAAACGTTCTTCTTGTAAACGCTCCTCCAGCCTTTTCCCAGTTGTTTTCTTTATACGCATCCTTATTTCTTGTTCTTGACGTTTCCAAAGCGCTTCCATTCTTTTCCACCTAGCCAAAACTCCTGCTACGCTTTCGCCTTTGCTTAAATCTAATTTAAGGCCCTTGTCATTGCCTTCCATGAAAGTCGCGACAGACAACTTGCCGCCGGTAAAAGTAAATTCAGTTTTAATGTTGGGGTGCGTTGACGAAACCCTCTCTCCGCTTCCTCCAAAACGCGCCTTGCCAAGATTATCCAAGATAGTAGTAATGCAGCCATCGCCTATTTCTTTAAGGATAGCTTTGAAATCCGCAGCATGTATCTGATTAAATGCTTTTCTTAATTTGCCTTTGGAATCATAAATTTGCGTCCTTTTCGCAAACGCCTGGGGCAAAGGCAAGACTATTCTCTCTACCTGCGCGCGCACATCTTTGGTTAAATCAACCTGTTGAGGCTTTCCACCGATGAACGGAAAGGCAAAGCCGTCATTATTGCAAACAAGGGTAATCAAAACCGGCTTTATTTCTCCGTGAATGCGTTGCAATTTAATATCAATCCAGCAGTGGCCGAAATCATCTCCTAGGTCAAGCCAAGGTTTACCGGCAAATAAAATTGCACCCACATCGTTTTTAATATTGAACTGCCTGAAAGTTACCTCTCCAAGCTTATTCAGACGGGTTTTTCTTATATTATGGAACTCGCCGATTAAATTTCCCGACTCATTATCCGTGATAATGGTCAATGGGATTACCAGACCATATTTAGGGATTGCGATCTCAGTAATCACTGTTTCATCTAATTCCTTGAACTCAATATTTTCATTGCAATACCTAATCCACTTTATCCTGTTGTTTGACCTTCTCCAATGCAGTGTGCCGGATTTATCTAATTCTTTACGATTAACAATGATGCGCCCACCGAAGATTAAATCCTTAATTTCTTCTAAATAATTTATCCCAAAAATGTCCGCAATTTCTTGTTTTTTGTCATCACAAAGGAGAGCGAGATTCTTAATTATAAAATCCAAATACTTCGGCATTATCTCTTGCACGCTATCCCCCAGCCAAAACTGAATCCCATTTTCTTCTAATACGCTTTTTAATTTCTCAAAAACCTGTTGAGTGCAATTGGAAAGGTTTGCCTTAGAGGCAAGCGGGGAGGCGCTGGGTGAGAAGCTGGGAGAAGAGTATTTATTTTCAGCCAAAATTTCATCGAAAACGATATCTGTTAATTCTTGATAAGCCTTACTTTGTATTTTTATATTCAGTTTTTCGGCCAAATAATCTATAAATATATAAATTTTTCGCGCTTCCTTTCTGATTCCGCTTGAGAATAGCGGCCCGGGAGATCTATTTAATACTTTTACTGCTTCAACGATATTTTTTAATCCTGGTAAAATTATCCGAATTTGTTGCCTTATCTTTTCTGACTCCAGCGGCGAGGCGCTATTTTCTAAAACGCCGCACTCGTTGGCAAACACTACGCCGTAAGCAATATTGTCTATCTCTGTTATCTCTCTGGTCATCATTCCCAACTTCTCAAAAAAGCCTTTGATCTTTTCTTTTGAATAAAAAGGCTTAAAGTTAGTATAGATACTCTTTCGATGATATATTTCATCTTGAAATCTTTGGCCTCGGGCGAAGTCTGAATGTTCTGAACGAGGATGATGTAATAATCCGATAATTTGTCCATTATCTTTCAAAACGCGCTTCATTTCTTGTGTTATTCTTACCCTTTCTTCTTCTCGCATATACTCCAAGACAAAACTAAAGATAACAAACTCAAACATAGCGTCACGAAAAGGCTGCTCCTCTGCCGAAGCCATAATGTGGTTATATAAAGGCGTATCTATTCCCAACTCCGTTGAGGCGGCCCATATTTCCCGCGAGATGGTTTCGAGATTCTCAAAAGCCCAGAGATCTAAAAACCCATCTTTTTCTTGCGATCTTATTTCTACCTTTGTTTTTTCATACTCTTCTATAAGCTTACTTATCAGACCACCATCAGCAGGTTGGCTATTTATTATATTTGCTAGAGCCTCAAAATCTAAAATTGGATCTATGGATGCCCTATCAAGAGTGACCCATTTGATTAAAGGATTATAAATTCCCCTTTTTAATAGTTGAGTAAGCTCTCCTTTGCCCGCTCCCACATCTAGGATGTAACATTTATCTAATGAAAAGGCATGGTGCTTTCTAATATTTCTCAAAATAAAACAAGCAAGGCTTTTATATTTGACGGCGCGATAATCATACGAAGTCAACTTATCAAACCAAAATCTTTCCCAACTCCTCGAATAATCTTGACCGTCGGTCAAGCCGCATAATATTGAACTGCTTGCCAATGGGAAATTATGGACATTCCTATTTTCACTCAGTGGCGAGGCGCTGCACAAATCAACCGGCCATAAGCAATCATCCTCTTTTTCCCTTGCGCAAGTTTCCCGCCATAATAATGGCTCTTGAAGACCATTAAATAAGCTTGAAAATATTAGCCCTCTAGAGGTTACTAATATATCTTCGCAGTCATCTTCTGGGCGCATCAAACGAAATATATTATTGTCTATATGGATAAATGCGGGCAGAAGAATGTCCATATACGCGCTGTGATTTTCAAACATTCCTGTTTTGCTGAAACTAAATACAATACCCTTAATATTGATCCCTAGATGGAGCAGCTTCGATACCGCTTCGCTCATACTTTGGTGAATTATTCTAGGGGGCGCATGCAATAAAGAAATAGATAATTTATTATTCTTTTCGCCGACAAATATACAAACACTGCAATTGCATGCCGCAAAAACACTGTATATATCTTTCTTACCGCATTCTAAGATTAGGAACATTCCGGGCAGGCATTCTATTGTTTTCTGCCCATCGGAGAATACCCGCCAATGATATTTCTCTCCATGAAATATATTGCCTTTATATTCACTAAAGAAGTAGCTTGTTACGCGTCTGCTTTGTTTTGCTCGAACGAGTTTATTTTCTAACCTTAAATTAATCGCATATTTTTCCCCAATTTCCTTTAATATATTACTGCTATCTGCTAAATTTTGGGAAATCGGGGACGCGCCCGAAGGCGACACCCTTGCCTGCGCCAGCGGCGAGGCGGCAGCTGAGAATACCTTGCTAAAAAGGTGAGTGTAGTGAAATGTCTTGGCCAGATCATTATCTTTATCCAAACGGGTGGTAAAGCCTGCGCTTTTTACCAAATGAGAAATAACCTCGGATGCATAAGCGGGCGGAGAAAAAGCAATGATACTGTCAAAAGGAGCAGTTTCTCCAATTAAACTTATAAGCGCCTTTGCCAACCCTTTCCCTTTTTTCCCAGCGCCTTCTGTATTAATATGCTGCAGGTAAATAATATTAGTTTTTAACCCTTCTCTCCATTCGACATCGATCTCCATATTTGGATGTCTTCCCATCTCATAATACCCGAGATTAGCTTGTATTGCTTCCATTGTAATCGAAGAAAGCCTTTCTCGGCTCGGTAGCGTGACACCAACGTTATACCGATTCCCTTCGTTATCATAAAGGATTCTATGTCTAAGCCTCAATATATCTTCTCGGGTAATCATATTGACCGAAGATGATGTCCATATTTTGTTAGCAGGGCTGGAAACGGATAAGAATAGTTCTTTGATATTCTTTGCAGAGTCATTTATCTTATCGCGACTCTCTTTTACTACCCTAATAAATCTTAAAATACTGGTTACTTGCATAGGGCCGTCTATAAAAATAAGTTTTTCATTTAATTCAGGGTGCGCGTCTAATTCAATAAACCCTTTTTTATCGGCGCAGAAAACCAACGCCCCTTCCAGAGCCAGCCAGAACATGGACAAATCATTGGGGCTGTCGCCAAAAACTGCAACCTGATTTGCCATAATTTTCAATTTCTCCATTAATCCTTTTACTGCGCTATATTTGTCTGTGATGCTTATGTCTATCGCGTGGCATGATACCGCGATATGAAGCCTGGCTCCTTGAGCGCGTAAATACTTGTTTAATTTCTTTGCTTTGCGGCGTATCCGCTCTGCCAAATCTCTCATATGTATCCTTAATTCGCTTTGCTTAAACCATATTGAGAAGGCAGAGCGTTTGTTTCTAATTTCTAGGTCCCCTGAATCAAGATATTCGGCTAATCCCTCGTCTTCCAATGCCTGCCTGATAAGAGCCTCTAACTGTCTTTTTGCTTTTTCGTCGATTATTCTACTGCTTTTGTCATCAAAAATAACATCGCCGTTGGCATCATGGTGATAAAAACAGCTGCCTACCTCGGCTAAGAAATGCAGGCGTTCCTTATTTACCGGCGGCAGAAACCGACTGAAGATAGCCTCTAAGCTTTCTTTTGTGTGGCCCGTGGCTACGGCAAAATTCATCAGCGACAACAGGAATATTATTTCGGCGCATGCCTGCGGCATGGCAATGATTGGCTTGCGCGCCCAACAAAGCGTTCCGTCATAATCTGCAACAATCAACCTTATGTCTTGTAGTAATGTAGCGTTCAGTATCGCTTTGATTGTTCTCTTGTTCGGATTAATCAAATCTTGCTCTATGCCTTGCTGAATAAGCTCGCCTAAAATTCTCTCTGCCTCATCAAGCAAATTAACCTCATCACCTTCTCTTGCCGCAATGCGCTGCCAGAACTGCCTCGCAATATCATTCACCGGGGACGCTCCCCAAGGGGCCTGATCTTCCCTTTCCAGCGTATTGCCGGTGCTAAAGCCTGAAGGCTGTTTTTCCAGCGGAGAGGACATCGTGCCGCCATCTCCGTCATCCCAATGCCCGTTTTGATCTGTTTTCTGATTCTTATCGACCTTCCACAGATTAAGCAACTTCTTGCCCCAATATACTGTGCCGGATAATCCCGCTAAAGCAATACCTGTCCCGGCAAGGTAATGTGCAGTCTTCGTTGCCAGCATAGCCATTCCTAAAAGCGCATAGAGAGAGAACCCGGCCGACAACACTGTTCTTAGTAACAGCCTGAATTCATAATTTCTTTTTGATGGAGCGGGATGTTTCTGGCTCAGCGGCGAGGCGCTGTATTCCAACATATCTTTGATAGTGTAGGGGCATGTCCGGAATACCAGGGGGTATAAAGCGCGGTCGCGCTCTGCATATTCTTGCGCCTGGGCTTGATTTTGTTTTTCTTGTGTGAGCGCTGCTATAATGGCTTGACGGGCAAAAAACATAAAAGATGTATTTCTTTCGGGCTTAAGATCCCCTATCAACTTAAGCAAACCCCCCTGGCCCGAACCGGTTTCCTGCGGTTCAGTTCCGCACATGGCAACTGAAACCAAATGTTCTTCCTGCTGCGCCAATTCCGGATTCTCAATAATAAATGCGTCGACAATCCTCCCGATAAAATCCTGAAGCTCTGCCAATATTTTGTGTGCTGCGTTCCGTTTTTCATTGATTCCGCCATAGTAAGCGGATTCGAGCAATTCCCTAGATATAATCATGGGCTTTGCCTGAGAAGCGGGGACGGTTCTATTTTTCGGCGCCAGCGGCGAGGCACCAGCGTTATCTGAATATCCTTGACTTTGCGGCTCGAATATTGTATATTCATCTCTGGAGGGAATAACAATGAAAATTAAGATAGTTCTTGAAAAAGGCGAAGACGGATATATCGTTGCGAGTGTGCCTTCCTTGCCCGGCTGCCACAGCCAAGGCAAAAATGAAAAAGAGACTCTTAAGAATATAAAAGAAGCTATATTGTTATATTTAGAGCCTAACCCAAAGGATATCCGTCCAGATTCATCCCATAAGGTTCTAAGCCTGGCTATATGAAGCCTCCCCTGCTTTCCGGAAATGAGATTATCCATGCATTCCTGCGGGAAGGGTTTATAAAAACAGGCCAGCGTGGCAGCCACGTTAAGCTCTTCCATCCAGATAAACAAATTACCTTGATTATTCCCAACCACAAAGAGGTTGACCGCTGGACGCTGAAGGGTATTATTAAGGACGCGGGCATATCCGTAGAAGAATTCCTTAAGTTCCTGAAATAACTCCCATATCTCAATTTTTGAAATGTATAATACCGCCAGCGGCGAGGCGCTTCGACCCGCTATCCCGGGCAGGGCAATAGAAGAAGTTGGGATCCTGCAGGGGCTTCTTAAGTAACCTAAATATTGTTTGATTAGATTAAGTATCGGCTTTGGAGTCATTACATATGCAATGTGCTGCGGTTCAAAGTCCTTAAACAGAGAGGCATAACGAAGAACGCGGTCTTTGTTCCAATATGCGGCAAAGGCAATCCCTATACATTCAAATCCTTCGGGTGATTTTCTAAATATAGGCGTACCGCTATCGCCAAACACAACCTTCAATGAGGCAAAGACTTGATTCTTTGGCCCCAAAACCCTGCCTAAAGGATGCAGCTTTTTATCAATATTATCTGTTAGCCAGTTAAGGGCTTGGTCATAGTTAAGGATTTTCCCTCGTTCACTATAAAAGAACGTAGCGTGATTTCCCCTGAACATTACAACAGTATCTCCTTCTTTCAAAGCGGCCCGGCTCAAAGGTATGCCTGATTGAAGAGGGAAATTAGCTACTTTCAAAAGGCATAGGTCGCTCAATCTGTCAGTTGCAACTACCCTGAAGGCATAACGATTATTTTCTCTTTCTTTGCCTACCCAGGATGCGCCTGGTTTGGCGGCTACATGGTGATTAGTTAAAAAATAACCTTGGCCGATATGTACGGCACGCCCTATTTTGCCAAAGGGAAGCCTATTGAAGATACAATAGGTATTTAAAAATATCTCTTCAGGCCCCACAAAGCAATCTTGTGATGGAATCAGGTACCTCTCAAGGAAATCTATATCCTTCCTTGATGGCTTTTGGTAATCCGGCACAATAGGCGCTTGTTGGCCTATCGGCAATACCTTGCTGTTATGCTGGCTATTAAGGCATCCTTGGCCGAAGAACCCAAGCGTCAGGATAAGCGTAAATATTCTCATTGCTGCGGACGCCAGCGGCGAGGCGGATATGCACCTAATGAGCGCAAGCCGAGCTTCGTAAGACCTAAAAAACTCTCTATATACCTCGCTTAATAACTTGTATGCGCCTTCCGCGGGATATTCTCCTTCTGTTTCGATACATTCAAACAGGGCTTTTTCTTCTCTGACTGCCACTAATGGCTCCTCGGTAGCAAGATTAATCCCTATTGCTTGTTTTAGGCATAAAGAAAACAGTTTCGCTGGGCTAAACTCCGGTTCGCTCAATACTTTTTTCTGTGTCAAAACCGTCTGCTTTATCAATTGAAACATCTGGCCGACAATAAAACTAAGAAAAACAAGATAAGCGCGCTCAGGGTCATTCTTTTCAAACATATAAAATTCCATACTGGAAATAATACCACCTAATTGGGCCGCACATTCAGCAATGCCGGAAATAAGCGGGAGGGAATAATTTTCGCGATAAAACTCCATTAATTTTGAGTCAAGCCGAAGGATAGCTGATAGAACAGAGTCTTTTCCTGAGAAAAACGGATTTTTTCTAAACAATATGCCGGCAAAAGTAAAATCCTTGAGGCGCTGGAGCGTATTTCTATACTGCATCAATATCCCTATTTCCTGACAAAAGGCATGCCTCTCTAAGCTTACCGCCTTAATATACTCCCTTATCCGGCATAAAGATGAATAAACCGGGTCTCCGGGGCATAGGGGCAAATCCATGGCCATCTTATATATAATCGATGCAAAATCATTTGCGTTGCGGTAATCAATAAATCCGTAGGGTGGCCACGTTACTGCGACATTCTGCCCCTCTACCCATTCAACCGTGGCTATTGAAAGCGTTTCATCAAAATAGCGGTAGCATTCCCAGCTGTTACTTTGGATTCTTCCTGAAAGTATGCGTATCTGTGATGATTCCGATAAATATATGAGGAAAAGTTGTTGAGCCGGAATAAATATTTCCCGGTTTAAGTATCTTACAAACTCTTCAAGCTGATGCCAGTTATTTATGATGGGCGTGTTTTCTTCCGGCCGCCCGAGATTCATTATCCTAAAGGCATACGCCATAACAAACCCAAGGTTTGCCGAACCGGACTCATTTAAATCTTTCGCTGCTTGAGTCAATTCATCCTTGAGCCCGGGAAGAAGGTCAGGTCGCGATATACCACTTAGAAAGTTGCGGGGTGTTAAAATCCTGCCGCATTCAGACAGCGGCGGGGCGCCGGCCGGCTTTGTAAGAGAGCTGGAAGTTGTGCCTTTGTCAGCCAATGATTTATCTACCACAGCAAGCCAATGTGAATCTAAATCTTCTGGGCAAGCAACATTGCCTTTCAATATATTCTCTACTAATTGCCGGATTTCTGCGCCATCCGTCCTTGAATAGGCGAGCGGCAAAACCACACCTAAGGCCGCCTTGAACTCATCCACGCTCAGGATAGATATTTTTTCTACTTCAATCATTACACGAATAAAGTTCTTCAACTGCTCCTGGTCATCTGTGCTGCGCGCGTGCCTAGAAAAAGCTTCAAGATAATCCGCGGCATCGGACCGCCAGAACCAACTCTTGATAATATCCGCCACTGCTACAGGATGATGGCTGTGGATTTCGCTGAGCAATTCTATTTTCTCCTTTATTATGCTTTTGGCGGCACAAGATAACCTCCGGTCAAGCTTGAAATTTTTCTCCCTTGCGTACTTACGCAGTTCCGACGGAATATCCGCGATATCCCTGATACTGCGCGCCAGGAGGCGGTATCCCCTGGAGGAAGAAAGATATGCCTCTATCCAGTCCGCTACTGCCAAAATCTGCGCCAGTAATTTCAATTCCTCTTTAACACTGCCGGGCATATGATGGCAGGCAATCAGTTCTCTAACGGCTAATCTTTCTCCTACGGAGAAACCATCCATATTTATATTGGTTTGCCTGTCATATATTTCAAGGGAATAACCCACATGATTTCCTTTAACATCATTCAAAATTTCTTCCGGCGTTACACCCGGATAATTAACCCTGCGCAAGAATTCAGCGGTGCAGCATTTGCCCCAGTCATGCAACAGAGCTGCTGCTCTAAGTAATTTTCTCTCGCCCTCCGCAAGGCGCAGTTTTTCTGCCAAATACTCCTCTATCTCCGCAACCCTGCCGCAATGCAACAGGATATTTAACCCGCCGACCTCAACTTCGGTTATCCCAATAGCAATATGGGCTTGGAATAATTTCCCGAAACCTGCCAAAACCACCTTTCCTGTTCCGCTAAGATAAGGCTGCCTTTCGGCGTATTTATGCCCAAGCAGGGGGCTTGCTACGCTTAATGCATATAGCGGCCCTACTGCTTTATCCCGAGCGCAGAACACCTCATAAATAATAAGGCCTCCTGCCCGGGCAATCCATAATTTATGCGGCTTAATCGCATTACCAGAAATCCGGTATGCATACATTTCTTCTCCGGGATTGCTTTCTTCTTTCTTTAATCCGCGCCATTGCTTCATATACTCACGCGCTTCCTCCAAACTCCTGATTTGCCCCAGCGGCGAAGCGCTATTTTTATAGCTCGTAAGGTCATCAGCTCCTGAGTGATCGAACTGTACAATCCCGCTTCCTACCACAAAGCTCATCTTTTGCGCTTTAACGATGTGAGGCAAGAAATGCGTAGCTGGTTCTGGTGTAGGCAAGGAAGGTTCCATTGATTTTCTTATCCAAAGTAACATTTTTTCTCTTACTATATCTTTCAATGGCCTCCAGGTGTTTAAAGGAGAAATCCAAGCCGGTAATGGACAAAAGACAGGCACCAGCAACCTCTTGAGCCGAGGCTCCTTAAGATACACATAAATACCCCCTCTCCAACTAAACGAAACTGCTTTAGGAACAACTCGAGTGGGCTTAAGTGGATATATCACCGATTCACGCCCATCCTCATTGCCGACTTGCAAGACCTCTATTGTTTTTGCGGATTCACGAATATCTCTTACGCACTGTCTTATCAACTCCTCTCTTATGGCAGAGTTATTATCAACGAACTTTGCTAGATCACGCGTTGCCAGAGCTAAAACCCCAAATGAAGTTAAAATCTTTGAGATAAAAAGTGAGATATAATAAGAAAGAGGTGGGTACAATATAAAAGATAATTTCCATCCTTTAAAGATATCATTCATTATGTTGATTAATAGCGGAGCAAAATACTTACATAAGCTTACAAAATCCGCCTCGCGACGTAATCTCGAATTATTTAAATCGAAATAAGAGATATGAATCTTCTTAGGAATACTTTCTTTCTTAAAAAGCCGAGGGAACTGAAGAGGGCTCGAGCCGAGCTTCTCATTAAGATGATTTTTGTATTCTTTACTTTTATATAGTGAGCTTTGATAAAACTGCCTCTGCACCAGCGGCGAGGCGGCGGGCTTGCCTATTTCTGCTAATTGAGGTTTATGCGCCATAAAAAATACTTTCTGCTCCTCTTTAACATACATCATCTGCAAAGGGAAATAATTTCTTTCAGTAAACATATAACCGACAGGCGCATCTTCAAACTCAATAACATTATTCGGACCGAACGTCTGTTCTAATGCTTTCCTAAAATATGGCCTAGATTGACTATCTAATCTGGGTTCATCATTTTGGTCATAAAAGTAAGACTCGGCAAAGATTATAGCCAATCCGTTCGGTCTAAGCACTTGATACATGGCAGCTGTAACCTCCCCTGATTCTAATAGATTAAGATAAGATGGATTAACTTTTGGAGTGTGTAAGGTAACGATGTCCGCTTTTTCTTTCAATGAAGGTAAGGGTATTAAATAATTTCCCTGAACTATAGTAATTAAACCTGCCACGCCAGGGAAAGATGACGAGATAAAACTATTGGATTCTTTAACGAGTTGCGGATTATCCTCTATTCCAATATATCTTCTAATACCATATTCACCTATAATCCCTAATCCCCAAGAGGGACCTCCACAGCCAAAATCTACTACTACAATTCCGTTTCTGAAGATATCTCTAGCATGTTTAACCTGTCTAAATGCCAGAGGCGAGGCTCCATTGTCATCAATGTGGTTACCTGATAACCTGACGGATTCATGAAAAGGCAAGCTAACAGGAATTCGTATTGTATATATAGTGCCTTTATCTGGCTCATATTTTATTTCAATAGCGCCGCCTTGCCTTCTTACCAGATAATCTATGATATCAAGACTTACGTTCGTTTCTCTAAGCTCTGAACTTACATATTTACAAATGGCCTCTTGAAGCCTGTCTCTTACAATAACTCCATTATCTTTGATTAAGATTGCAACATCTCTCTTTTCAGCATCAAGACTCGCCTTTATTTCTATCAGAGCACCCTCCCGATCCTCGGTAGAGTCAAATACTCTAATAAGCAAAAGGTCAAGTAGTTGCACTATCTGATGCGGTAATCCTTTTATATATAATAAATCGGGATGGATGTCTTCTTTTACTTCGGGCATGAATTTTCTGTAGTTATAGCGGTAATCATAATGTTTTTCAGCATATACATACAAATTATAGTAGCTATACATAAATTTGATTCTCTCTTTAATAAGCGCATTAATATTTATTTCCGTATAATCATCCTGAACTATAAAAATCGCAAGCGTATCTTCTAATTCCTTACTAAAAATACTTAAAGAGCGATCTACTCTCTCATTCACGTAATCCACCCATGCATATGTAGTTGCGCGCGATAAATTTAATGGCCACACATCGTTCCTAAAACTCTTAAAAGCTGTTTTAAGTTCTCCGACCCTTATCGGAGCTTCTTGGAAAAGTTTCTTCGTCAAATCAAATTTTGTCTCATCTGCCTCTGCAAAGTCTATATCGATGATAAAATCGCTGAATTCTTCGAGATTAGCTATCAAGCTCTTTCCTTTATCTTTTAAGCTTTCGGGTAGGCCCCATGCGATATCATTAATAGTCACACCGAGTATAATCCTAATCTGCCTGACCGCCTTTGCTATTTCATGCTTTATCCACGGAAGAAGCTGCAACATATGAATAACGTTAATGGTTAATTCATCCGGTAAACCCTTGGTGCCGATTCTATCTTCTTTATAATTGAGCGGCGAGGCGCTGCTTGATTGTGCCAGCGGCGAAGCGGTAACTAATTCTGCAGAACTTGCACGGCTAACCAACGGCCGGTGAAGGACGCCTACAGCCCCCTTCGCGGAGATGCCCGTAGGATAGGCGGACAATGGGCTGGAAGCATACGGCAGCTCAATAGTAAAGGTTGTGCCTCTGCCGGGAGCGCTCTCCACTCTAATGTCCCCGCCGGCTGCGCGGACAGCCCTTTCAGTGCAAAAGAGGGTATTGGAGCCAAGATAAGACCTGCTCGTAGAGAAAAATGGCGCGAAGACAAAGGCAATGTACTTTGCCTCTATGCCTTTGCCGTTATCGCTAATAGTAATACGGACTCTTTTTCCTTCCTCTGCAAGCACTACTGCTATACGCGTAGCGCTTTCCTGCCGGGCATTCTGGAAGAAATGCGCTATTACATCCTGAAAGTTTCCCGGTACCCTGACATAGCGCGGCTCATCCAACTGGCAATTGTATACGATATCATTCTGGCGGTTCAATGCTATTGCCTCCTGCATAAATGCGCCGATTTCAACCACCGCAAAATCCTGCGGGTTGAAACGGATACATTCGTTTATCTTGCGTGGCATCTCTTCTATTTCTCTTACTGCCTCATGCATACTGCTCATTATATCTTTGACAGCATCATCACCGCATATATAACCAGCATACTTCTCTATTTCCCGCAGATACTCTTTTACTTGCGCATTCAGCCGGCCAATCTTCTCAAAAGTAGAATATAAAATATCCTCTGAGCGGTAAGATACGCCTCCCTCTATGATATCTTTCTCCCAGAGGACTTTTTCTATCTCCAGCAGTTTCCTGCGCAATAAATCGCATATCTCATAGCCAATTTCTATCTGCTGCTTCTCTCTTTCTCTTAATTCCGCACTGCGCACGCACAGCGGCATTTCCATTTCAGCCGCGCGCCTTTCTAAATACTTCTCTATCCTAATCACCAGCCCTAATGCCGTCACCCTGTTGAGCACATTGTGCGCTAATTCCTGATAGACAAAACGGTCCCTGATAGCGGCTTGCGCCTCTTTTGCATACTTCCTTACCTTTTTATCCTTATCTAATAAAAGCAAAGTAACTACAAAAGAGGCAACATCAAGGTCAATATTGCGCAAATCTTTGGCCAGCATATTACGCGCCTCAAGGCTATCTGATTCCGCAAGCCCGCGCAGCTCTTCTTTTGCAGCCTCTTTGATATTTGCATACCAGCTCAAAAGCAAGAGGTGCCTTAGACTCTCCTTGGGCTGAGAAACAGATTCTAAATACGTTTCTCTTAACCCGGCGCACCGCTTCTGCATCTCTTCTTCTTTTAGGTATTCCGGCTTCTTTACGGTCATCTCGCCGTTTTTCTGCGGCTCGGTTGCCCATTTATATTCCTCTTCTTTAGAAAGGCCGTGGGTAAAAAATGTGGCAAACTCAAACTCTCCGGGCAAGACAGCATGCACAGGAATGCGCACCCTGAGGATATCTCCGCTAACGCCACTGCCCTTTTCTCTGCCCTGCGAGATATCCCACTGTTTATCTTCGCCCCTATCGCTTCCCCGCCAAATATCCACCACGCTCACCTCGCGGGAATACAATTTTTTCTTGATATTGGACCACATACCGATAATGATATCTCCGTCACGCACGCATCTAAGGAATTCCTTTATGGTTACATTGCGGCTCAGTCTGACTGTGGCATAGGCATAAAAACGCTCGCCCAGCACTATGCTATGGCTATCCCCCTCTATTTTTATTTCCGGCTCCTGGCCTATGCCCCAAGCGCTGACCAAAGACGGCTTATCTATGGCAGTTTCTTCCTTAGCTGAATTTATCTTCTCTAAAATCATATCCCTTATTTTGCGCAGCGGCTGATTGCCCGCATCAATAATATAAACTTCTTCCTGCGGATCTTTTGATTCCAGCATTTTTCCTGTTATTAATTCATCCAGGCGCCCCAAATCTTCCTCCTCAATGCGCGCCCTTCTTGCCCTGGCCTGGCTTGGGGCTTTAAGCCGAAAGGCCATAGTTTTTCCAACCAGCAATGTCCGATGCCTATCCTTAATTACTAATCCGCACCAACCGTATTCCTTTACCACTCTCTCCTGTAATCTCTGCAGGTAACTGCCTAAACCTTTTCTCACCCCTTCGGAGAAAAAGAATTTAAGGAACTGCGCAAAATTATCCCTTACTTTCTTATGGACAGCGCCCCTGAACAAGCTGCTGTAAGAATAATCTTCTGATTCTTCTTCAAAGAGGTTAGTTATATCCTTTTCGTCCTCAATGATTACCCTGCCGTCTTTCTGGAATTGTATGCGGTTGCCTTTTAAGAAACTCTCCACATATCTGGCGGCCTCTGCCGCGTTTTCTAAGAACGGGCGCTGCTCATCCATTATCTTGCAGAACAAAAGCTGGGTAAGAAAGTCAGCATTAACATAATAGTACCCCAAGCGTGCCGCTAACAAAACGCTCAACACCCTTGCGCCTGAACCCCACGGCCCGTAAACGACTATTGCCTCAGGTGCGCCAATAATTGCTTCAGGCATTGCTGCATCGGGAAGCAGCTGAATAGGCAAGCCGAAGCTTACGCTAAGGCCGCCTTTAGAATTATGAGAAGCTTCTATAAATCCCCCCACTTCTTCAATGTTGTGTTTAAGAGTAGCGAGCCCGACGCCCCAGCCCTTTTTCTGTTTGTTTTCTAGCGTTCCTCTGGGGAGGAATATGCGCCTAAGCTCTCCCTCTGCCACTCCCTTGCCATTATCGCTAATCTTGATAACCACATCTCCGCCCGCTAAATAAGCCTCCATTTCTATGTCTAAGACCCCTTTACTATCGTCTCTGTAGTCAAAAGCATTATGCAGTATCTGAAGATAACCTGCTTTTAACATTTCAAAGTAAGTAAACGCCTCTCTATCTAATGCCTCAACATCCTTTATCCTGATGTCAAATTTTAACCCTTCTGCTTCCAAAATATACTTAAAATCCTCTGTCAGGGAAACTAAAACATCCCTGACATTCCCCAGTCTCCTTGTATGGCCTTTAAAAACCAGGAAGTTGCGCAGCGCCATATTTGCTTCCACAATATGCTTTATGACAAACTGCATACTCTTGCCAAACGTGAGCTCTTTACCTGCTTCTTCCTTGGGAATAATCGCTGCCAGGGGGAAAACAAACTTTTCTGTTTCTTCCAGGTTCTTTTTCAGCTCCATAAGAGCCGCATCAAAACCCTTATCAACTCCCAAGCCTTGTTTTATCTGGTCAATATACGGCTTAATCTGTTGATTGATTACCTTCTCTACCTCGCGAAGCGCACCTACGCAGCCAGTAAACGTTGCCATATTTTCTTCTATTAATTGCTGTTTCTCGGGATAACGTTTCTTTAACGTGTCAGGTAGAATAAAGGGGGCTACGGTTACCACATGTTTTATCTCATGCATGAAACTTACGGCATCCTGCCCCCGTCCCATCGCGAAAACGTGGTCAGAATTATTTTTATGCTCCAGCGGCGAGGCGCCGCATCTAAACACAGAAGGTGAAATAACTACGCTTCTTTGCCGTAAATCTACCACTGCACCATAGCGACATTCTTTAATGAGCTCATTTGAATCGAGCGCATCTACATTAATTTTCGCGCTTTTAACCGTGCCGTGCCAAACAAATTCTTTGATTAGCGCCGCGAACAACTTCATTTCCCTTGTCCATAATTCCCCTGATTTTGTATAGTTTAAATCCCATCTTTGCAAAAGAGAATCAGGGTTATCTATCTTTATAGCATTAGCTTTATCCTCGGTAGCCAAATAACCACCTTCCTTTATACTAGAAGCAATTTTATACAAGAATCTAACGTAACGCCCTCCTATATCAAACCCTGCTTTTTGATAATATATGCCTATCCCTCTATTTAAAATATCGTCTAATATCTTAGGATAAGCGCGGACATCGGTAATGTCGGTTTTGATATAGGTTATAGAATAGCTTCTGCGGTCTTTGCCATGGTATGCCCAGTCAAACTCAATTCTTGTTGAATCATCGTCCTCTTTATATATTATTATATTTTCTACCCCAGATTCATTAAATTTATTTACGCCTAAGCATTTAAGCTCAGCGATAATTTTATCTTCAATATCATACATCTTCTTTTTGTAAGAATCTCCGAATCCACTTCGCCATTGCCTTGCAAGATAACCCTTTATAAGCCTGTCTTCCAATAATCCATCCCAGTGCTGAAGTGCGTTTTCTAACTTGTCTAATAAAATATCCGATGTTTCTATAAAATACGCTCTTGGGGCATTTGTAAAAAGAAGAAACCTGGCTATACTAGCTCCAGCACCGCCGTTAACGGCAACAATATCTTCATCGAAAGCGTTAATTATTCCCTTCCCCGCCATATCGAAACCGACAAATAAAGGATGAAGCAGCCCATATTCAACAGTTCTTATGTCAAGGCCCAATCTATTTGAAATCGCAAGTATCCCTGCATGATTTCTTTCACTAAGAAGCCTTTTTATTAGAGTTTCTCTCTCTTTGCCAATAAGAGCTGAGGTATATATATTTTTATCCCTCGCCAGCGGCGAGGCGCCGTTTTGGTCGCTATAATAATGACAAAATAGCAATCTTTTCCCGATATCTACTTTGACGCACTTATTTATAAATGCGTCTGCAAGCGGAATCTTTTTCCAAACCACCTTTTTCTCATAATCAGGTTTACGCTCATAGTCGGCGATAAATTGAATCCATTCTTTTAAAAGTTCAAAGGGAATCTTGAAAGCGCTCGCTTGTCTATTGACTAGTTCTGTAATAAAAAAATTAAATACTTGTTCAATGGCACCCCGGGGCATAAGGATTCTGAGAAACCAGCCTATAGCATTATATTTCCCAATCTCGCAAAAAGTGCATTGCTTAACTGTAATAGTCTCATTTTCACTATCAATTATGATATTACCAACAGCTATACGCATCTTATTTAAAAACTTCTCGAACTCCAGCGGCGAGGCGGTAACCAATTTCTGTTTTATCAGCGCTCTCACTTTTTGCAATCTTGCGGGAAATTCTTGACTGATGAGGCACGTAAGGGCGATTTCTAAACGGCTATCTCTATCATAATTTAACCGCTTAATGACTGAAGTTAAATTGCCTTGGCCCTTGCTGATTCTATGCAAACGGATACAGCTCATTCCCAAATCCCTTTCGCAGTTCCATCCGATTTCCGACAATTTTTGGTTTAATTCTTCAAATTCTTTGCCGCTAAGCCGCAATTTATCTTTGCTTTTTCCCCGGCAAAACTCATCTATAACCCAATAAACAAAATCCGGACTGCAGAATAGTACCATTTGGTATAAGCGTAAAGCTATGGCTACCTCAATTCTTTTTTCAGCCGTCCATTGCTTTGCGATTATCCTTTCTATGAGGCGATCTATATTGTTAATAAATTCTTTCGTTGGCAACTTAACCCACAGCTCCAGATAAGAGATTACCCTGCTGAAGATCACCTCGCCCTTTAACCTTGCTTCCTGATATTTCTTTCTCTCGGCCACAGTATTAATTTTGTGCTTTAATAATTTTCCTTTTAAGGTTCCCAGCGGCATTACTAGCGCCACTGCTGCCAAATTCATCTTCCATTCAGATTCATCCAAGGCCTCAAGGAGATTTTCTCTTTCTTTGTTCTCCTCCTCTTCAATAATGGCTTCTACATCTATGCCATATTTTTTTATTTTATTTCTCAAGGTCCCCCGCTCAATCCCTAATGCTTTGGCAGCCCTGCTCTTATTGCCGGCATTCGCCTTTAAGGCGCCTAGAATTTTTCTTTTATCCCTTGCTTCTTCTTTAAGCCGGCTCTCTTTTCTTTTATCCGATACATCAATATTGTGTCTCTTGAGTTTTTTAAATAAGGTGGCTTTGGATACGGCTAATTTTGCTGCTGCCTGAGCTACAACGTAACCGCAACTTTCTAAAGCGGTGTTAATGGCTTTTATTCCTTTCTCCTCTTCAGCTGCGAGTATATCTCCTACAGCAATCCCATACCTCTTTATCCTTCCGCGCAAAGTGCTTTCATTAACGCCTAATTCTCTGGCTGCTCTAGCCTTATTGCCTGCAGAATTTTCTAATGCCTGCCTGATAATGCCTGTTTCATGCCTAGGGCGGATATCTTCTACCGAAAGACCGCGCTTTTTCATTATGAACCTTAATGTATCTCTATGCACGGCTAAATTTTTTGCTGCGCGAAACCTGACAAAACCTGCGTCTATCAAGGCCGCGGCAATCTCTTCATCCGAAGGACGGGGACGCTTCCCTACAGCTGGACTACTCGCAACTCTTAAAATTACGAAACGGCTATTTAGTAACTGCGCCTGCGCCGAAGGCGGCGAGGCGGAAATTGTGCGATCTTGCCCTATAAAACATCTTTCATATCTGTCTCTTTCTAGATCTTCCATGTGCTGTACAAGTTCATTGACAATCTTAGGTGGTGTATAATCCTTGTTATAGCAGCTCATCGCAAAAAATTTGTAAATATTTGACAGACCCATATTCTCCATAGCATCCCGGCTCAAAGCATAAGTGTCAAGATTACCATAATCAATAGCCTCAGTTGTAGCGGTGACTAAATCCAAGAATTGATACAATGGCTTTTGCGCAGGAAATGCATCCAGATCTGTCGTTTCGATAAGCATTTTCTGGGCTTGTTCTATGGTGACGCTTTCTTTTTCCATGACTTTTCTTAAAACATAAGGCAACGTAGCTTCTCGCGTATAGTAGTAAATAATCTTCTTGGGTTTCTCAAGCAATACGTACGTCTTCTTCATGAACGATAATAAACCAGATAACGCGCTGTATAACCTAGATTCAAACCAGATCCGCTGTATGCGCTTGCCTTCGCTATCTGTTTCATAATAACTGGAAACAAGATATGTTTTCTTCTTCCAGCCTTTTTGCCCAATTTTTCCGTCTTGACTAAATAATTCCTCCTGGGCCGGCGGAATAACAAAAATCATAGTTTTTATAGAACCATCATAAAACAGTGGCGTCAGAAAGCTTGTGTCTCCTAAATTCTTAGCATATTCTATGAGCTCTTTTATATCCCCTCTGTATCGGAATGCTTCGGGGCAGCTGTTATCTAGATGTGAATCCCGAAAAATACAAATAAGGCCTTTTTCCTGCAGTTTTTCTTCAAGCTGTAAAAATTTAACGAGGCGGTAAAATACCTGATGATAATTGAAAAAGAATGAATTGGTATTATCCAGCCGGTAAATGAGCGCGCGTGCAGCATCATCATTTTCGAAATCAATTCCTCTAAGGGTTGGAACAACCTTTACGACTCTATCAATAATAGAAGTATGCACCTGCAAGTTTAAGACATCGGATATGGCACTAATTTCCTTATCTGCCAGCGGCGAGGCGGTGCCTCTATGCGCATAAATTGTATCACCATCTATCTTGTTATCTTTATACCTTACTGCCACCAAGCCGTAGAGGGGATTAACATTATATTGCCAATCCGAGCAACCACCGCAGCCCTCAGGGAAATATGCAGTACGCTCAAATGCATCTATATTAAGGCCAGAAAGATACGGCAAATCTACCGAAAGCCAATTTCTGGCGGATACAAAATATCCTATCTGCCTGCATAGCTCATTCCTCTGCCAATGTGCAAACAACTCCTCTAAAGCAACTTGACTATTCATTGCGTCCATGAAAATAACATTGCCAACCTTTATGCCCGTTAACAATGGCGTTGCATACGCAAATCTTCCTGCCGGCCATACTGCCATGCTATCTTGCGCAGTAAAAAGCTGTCTCCAGTCACCGGATAAATCTTTCCGTGATAAAAGTGGCGAGGCAGCAGGCGCTCCTCCGACAAACCCCTTGGCAAGCTGCTCAAAAGTTCTGTTAACTCCCTCATATCCCGGATAAGAAGAATTCGCAACCTCTTTCTCAACTATTTGTAAGGCTGCGCCTAATTCTCCGTGCTTTAAGGTGTGAATAAAACCATTTAACCCCTCTTTGCTCCAAGGTGTAAAAGCAAGATATCCTAATGCCCACTGCTCTTGCCTGTGCTCATACAAATCTACATAATCTTTAAATACTAAATCTACTACTTCTCTACCAAATTCAGCCCATAAGAAATAAACAAATAAACAGCATGTCTCAAAGAAATCATGCCATCTAAGCAAATCAAGAAAATCAGAAGGATCCTCCCTGTATTTAGCAAGGTATTTTTGAGTATTTTCTAAGATTATTCTCTCGCCAAATTTTATTTCTTTTTCGCGCGGGTTCAGCGGAGAGGCACAAGGGAAACCCTCATTTCTAAGAAGCACTCCTCCATAAGCTATTTTACTATCTCCGTAGCTGTCATTTAGTTCAAGTATTTCGCTGGTCAAGAAGCCTAACTTCTCAAAAAACCCGGCAAATTCCTCCTCGGAGTTAAAAGTGCTAAAATCGGCATAGATACTCCTGCCTTCCCTCGTTATTTCTCTTCTTAATTTAAAGGCATATTTTGAGTGGGCCGAAAGAGGATGGTGCAATAAGCAAATGAGGGGGGAGCGGCATTTAAGGAGCCGCTGCATTTCTCTGGTCATACGCGCCTTCTCATCGTCGTTAAGATAGTCTAAAACAAAGTTACAAATAATGGCATCAAATATTCCCTCTTGAAACGGCATAATCATACCGTCAGCAATGACGTGTTTATGCAAAGCCATGTTTATATCTGATACTTTTAATTGGTTGTGAATCAGGCTGATAAGTAAATCAAGTTTTTCATAAAGCGAGAAATCTGCGCTAATGAAGTGCGCGTTATCCCTACCGAGTTCAGATTCGAGCTGTTTAACCAAGGCCCTGCGCCCGGAACCCACATCCAATACGAACACTCTTTCATCGGAGCAATTAATGTGCTTACGCAACATTTCCAAGAGAAAATCAGCAAGCCTTCTGTATCTGGCATCAAAGCAATTATACGAGGTTATATTGTAATGCCAGAACCCCTCCCAGTCTCCCAAAGGATCGGGATACTGCCTAAGCCCGCAAAAGACTGAACTACTGGCTGAATTAAAACTGGTGGCTGATGACTGAAAGCTTGAAGCCTGAAGCGCAAATGCCAGCGGCGAGGCGGCGGATGTCTCGGGATTCGGGATTCGGAATTCGGGATTCGGATGATAATCGAGAATCGATAAACGATAAGCGGAACCAAGCGGCGAGCTACTGAGAGAGGTTGACAGGCCTTCTTGAACCCTGCCTGGCTGGGGAGCCGACGTGCCTGTCTTAATTCTACCGCTGCCCGGATATTTGCCTACATTATTACGCTGGGCGAGACCGTATTGATTGAGCACTTCCTGTATCGCGAATTTCTTCAATCTGAGGTATCTTACAGCAACATCTCTTTCGCATATCCACCCTATCTCTAATAACCTTAATTTTAATTCTTGAAACTCCTGCTTATCAAGAGACGCTACGTTATTTTTCTCTCCGCACAGCTGCGCGACAATAGCTTCGGCCTCTGGATAGCTCTTGTTTGCGAGATTCCCTGCTGTTTTGTAACATTCCTGATGCATTTCATGCAATAATGCCGCGATTTGGCTATCTTCTAATTCAGCTATCCACCGGCCTATCCCAAACTCTACGGATATATACTGTTCTATCTGCGCTTCCATACCCTCATGCCGCAACGCCAGCGCAACTTTTAGTAACGCTGAGAGGTCAATATCAGCGTACTTTTGGTAGAATTTTATAATAAGCAAGGGTTCGCTTCTAATATAATTTTTATTTATCGCTGTTTTAATTGCCTGGATGAGGCCCCGGCCCTTTCTCGTATATCTTTTTTGCACACCGAGCTTTTGATACATCCGAGTAACCAAACGCTCAATCGCCCTTCCCTCAAGGTTCAACTCTTCAGATAGCTGCCTTCTTATTTCTGTAGTGCACAGGCCTTTTGTAAGGCTAATTTCAAGAAAACGCCGCTGCTTATCAGAGAGCGGATTTCTGGATGCCTTTTCAACATTATGGAAAGAGGTTACTTGCGGTATCCAGCCTCTATCCATAGCTCTCTTGGCGGCTTCTATTCTTAACGGCGTCCTGAATCTATCATTACCCGATTCTCCGGCTATATCTAATTTTGCATAAATATCTTTAAAGCGCCCTCTTATTTGTTCTGCAGTTAAGCCTATTATGCCAGATATATCTGCCGTCTTCTTGCCTTCGGTTACCAAGATAAGAAGAGCGCAGTCAAAGGTCGACAATGGGTTAATGACTATTTTTGGTATCCACTTATTTTTTATTGCTCTCTGAATAGCCATCATTCTTTTTTCTTTTGGTGAAATACTTAATCCTCTTAAACCCAGCTTTGTGTAAATCTCCCCCCATTGTTTCTCTAAGCGCAATGGCGTGGTTTTATGCGCTTCACACAACTCTCTTGCATTTAACCCTTGAGCCGCATTTATAAGAATCTCCCTTTGTCTCTGAGAAAGCGGATTCCCCTCTTTTCTCTCTAATTCCTTTAAGCATTTAGGGCTAACGTCGGATAAATAACCTTTTTCTATTGCGGCTTTAATAACCGGGCTGACAATAAACCGAAGACCTCCTTTCTCTTGTCCTAATCCCAGCTTCCTGCGCACCGACCAAAGGTTGAAAAATAATGTATTCTTCTTTATTCCTAATATGGCGCTTACCTCTTGAGGATTCTTCCCTTGGCTTAATAGTAACAAAATATTTATTTGTGCGGGGTTAAGAGCGGCATCGGCCTTCGTAGTTTTACCGACCAGGCCAAATATCCGGGTAACCGGCGAAGCGGCAACCAATTCTGCACACCAGGGGTGCAAATGCGTCAGCGGCGAGGCGGTAGGTATGTTTGGGGAAATTTCCTTGACAATGAAACGGAACAAGATTATACTATTTTTAGTTATGAATATATTCTCCGAAGGTAAACGCAAGGCGCTTTCACAAACCTTACTTGATTTTTCCAAAGTGCTCTTGGCAGGCTTAGTGGCAGCTGATTTTATTAATTTTACAACGGCAATTAAAATAACTATTATCATTGGCCTTTTTGTATCATTCATAGCGGGCTTGTGAGTCCGGCCGGATAAGGAAGGTGGTTGAAATGTCAGGAACCCTATTGGCGACATTATCAGTAATATTGATATCGGTAATCGTGCTGATTCTCTTCTTGAAAGAACAGCGCCACTCTCACAAACACGCACATTAATCTTTCCAACTCTTCTCATCTGCACATCGTAACAAATATCTTTATTCAGATAACTGGTGGAAGAAATAGAGACGGTTCTATTTTTCTTCGCCAGCGGCGAGGCGGCAATTTCGTCAAGTATATCGTTCATACTAATTGATTGCGCCTGAAATACATAGGGATATAATTCGCGTTCCTTCTCGGTATTATCTACGGCTTCGTAGTGTCGTTGTTTTTCTGCCTCTAGAGTCGAATATATTACGCTATAGGCTAACCTGATAAATCCTGGTTTGCTTTCTGGTTTAATGCGGCTGATGAGTCCCATGAGTCCGCCTTCGCCAGGCTCTACGCCACACATTGCAACGGAAACCAAATGTTCTTTCTCTTGCGCCAAGTCTGGATGCTTGTGTATAAACTCATTGACAATACCTTCAATAAAACCCTGCAGCTTGAATAGTATTTTCTCTTTTGCGGCATTCTTTACATCTTCTTTTCCATAGAAAGCGGCTTTCAGTAACCGATTGAGTTTAAAAAATCCTTGGGCCGCCAGCGGCGAGGCGCTGCGCACACCAGTTGCACCGCGGGGGTGCAAAGGGTTTGCCAGCGGCGAGGCGGCGGGGTTTTCTTGCGGGGAAATAGAACCATCCTTAATTTCATAAGAGCCCTTTAAATCACCAAAAATACTCCGCACATCCTTCCAACTGAATTCCTGCGACCATAAGAAGACTACGGCAGGATATGAGGCTAAGGTTTCAATCAAGTATTTCCGGAAATACTTGTCTTTATTCGCCTCACAGAAAGAAGCGGTAAATAAATCCCCTGTCTCTTCATTATCAAGAGAAAGGAGGGCGCGTAATAACGGCTGTTTATTTGCAAAGTCATATTTCAATGAGCTCCATAATATGACGGCAGCAGGTAAACTGTTTTTCTTGCGGCTAAACTTGGCTAATATATTTGCGGCGTATTTACGCCAGTAGGGAATCCACCTGATAATTTCTAGCAGCTTCCCTACGATCGTTCCTTGCGCCTCCGGGCAATCCGTTTCTTTTAAAAGGATGCTCATCTGCTTTAATAATTTCTGCTGTTCTCCCTTTTGCAAAGCATAGCTCCACTGGATATTCAAGCTTACTGCCCTATCTGCATCGGACTGCACAGGGGCAGGCCTGTGCTTATCCCGCATAAAGCGGTAGAGGAGGCTTAAATCAGGATGCCAATCAAAAAACATTAACGTATAAGCTCTCTGCCCTTTTCCTCCCGCGCTTAATTCATAGAATCTCTCTTTCTTCACCGTTGTCTTTGTTTCAGCAAAGGCGCCCTTTAAAATCCCCGGGATGCGGGCGCTTTCTTTCTTCTCCTCCTTGATACAAAGAAAATAATCCCGGACTCCTCCCTGCCCTAATTGCAACTCTACTCTATACGCGCCAAATGCCTCTGCCTTATATATCATCCATTGTTCCCGGGTTCCCTTAGCTTTGTTTTTCTGCGCATCGCGGGGATAGCGCTGCATAAGCCAATCCACGATGTCTTTTTGTTGAATAGACCCCGAACGTATAAAATCAGAGTAAATATATGTTATTTTTATTGTTTTAATATCTGTGGCAGGAAAACCGCTTTCCTGAAGGAGAGAAGTTAACAGCGCCCTATCTAACCATCCCCTGAATGCCTTTTGCCATTCCGGTGATACATGATAAAAGCGAAAATAGCAACGTTTCGCCTCCAAGGCCGAAGCCGCTGCCACTTTCCGGGAATAAGACAAATAACTGGAAACGGGGTCAGGATTATTTTTATGCGCAAGCGGCGAGGCGTCAACATTGCTACTATTTCTTGAATTCAAGGCAGGATTAGCATTTGTCTCTCTAACCAAATGCAACAACTCTCCCTCAAATCTTTTTGGCTCAATACTCTTAGCTAGACAATCAAGCGCCCCGTGTTGAATACCATTAAAACCGTGCAACCTAAACATCCCATTTACCATATTCATAAATAATGACTGGTTGCCGCGCACAAAAACAAATGGGAAATGTTCACTACCCATTGCACTTATGTAAAATTCCGATATGTGACAAGTGACTTCTTCCAAAGTATTCAACCTAGGAATGAGCCTTAAAAACAATTGCAACTTCTCTTTCATAACCTTGATTCGCTCATCTAATTCCTCATGTTCAATAAACTTACCTGCAATGAAACGGACAACTTCGTACATATTTAATTCTTGCTTAATACACAATGAAGGGAACATTAGCTTAATGTCCTCTAATTTCGGCTGGTTGTCGCATAATGTTCGAGGAATATAGATTGTCTCGCCATTCTGGCCGAGCAAAAGAGTTTTGTTCATTTGCTGTAAACGAATCTTGAAATCTTCAATCTCATTCACGAAGCCATTTCTTAACTCATGCATAAGACTCACAAATTCTCGCCTTACGCTTTGCTGGTTTTCCAATAAATTCCTCTCGTTCTCAGTGACAGGTTCTGGCTGGATTCTGATATACATAACAACTTCCTGCCAAGGAACAAGTAAAGCTTTTGAATTATTGAATTTGTAGATAGGCGCCAGCGCTGAGGAACTTTGCTCTTGTATTTTATCACATACAATTTCTCGTATTTCCAATACGCTTAAGTCTTTATTTTGCTTTGCTAGCTCTTTTAGGGTTTCTATAAATATTCTATTTCTATTCGGCTCATCTATTTTTATACCCCTTTCGCTAAACCACTCTTCGCTCTCTAATCGCCCTAACAAATGCTCCCATACCTCTGCGCCGTTATGCTCGCTTTTTCCTATTAAGCTTACAAAATATCCCATGCTTTCTTTGTCCCATTGAAAAGCAAGTAATCCTGCCATAACAACATGTGGATATCCCTTGATTTCATGATTTAAAATAAAATTAGAAAATAATGTTGTTACCGCTTCCTCACCAAACACTTCTTTAGCCCATCCCAGAAGACGGCTAGCGTCCTTAAGAAAATCTCCTTCTGGCCTTACATATTTATGTTGATGCCACTTCCTTATTTCACTAATTTCTCCACTGCCAAACCATATTTTCTTAATATTGCGTATTATTTGAATCAAACCTTCATATTCCCCCGATTTTTCTTTATAGACACTCCTATCAATAATCCCTTGTTCAATTAGATTAGCCAATACAAAAGATTCTCTTTCATCAAGAGTTAAATTACTCAGCGGCGAGGCGGCAACCAATTCTGCACACCAGGGGTGCAAAGTGGCCAGCGGCGAGGCGCCCTTGTTAGTCTGGAGTGGAGAGTTATGAACAATAGTTCCCTCTAGTCCTAAGTTGGCGATTAATTTATCGCCTTGACATCTTCTAGGGGGAATGGTATATTTATTGTCGTGATATTCATATATACCAAGCACGCTAATCTTAGAATAAGCCAAAGAGGGCTTTCCAAGAAGCAAATTGAAGATGCTGTCATTCGCTCTAACAAAATATTGTCCAGTTTTAAGGGGCGTTTTATTGCCAGAAAAAGCTTTGGGGCTAAAACGCTTGAGGTCATTTATAAGAAACTGAATGGGGAAATAGTTATAATTACTGCTTATTGGCTTAAGGAGGTGTAAAGTCCTATGGAAATTAGATTTGACCAGGAAGCAGATGCGTTGTATATTCAGTTCCAGACGGGCAAAGTTAAGGAAACGCTTAAGCTGCGCGATGGAATACTGATAGATATTGACAAAAAGGGAAGACTCTTTGGGATAGAAATTCTCGATGTAACCCAACGGGTTCCCATTGAACAGTTGGGGCACCTGGACATTGATTTGCCTGTCCACGCTTAGCCATATACTATTCAAATACTGCATAACGTCCTTCCTTAACAAATTTATGTAGCCTTTAATAACCTCCCGCGTAATTGGGGACGTTCCCCCACGTGCCACTCTGTTAATTCCTAACTGTCTATAATTTAAGCTGTTAGAAACCGCCAGCGGCGAGGCGGCGCGCCAACCAGTTGCACCGCGGGGGTGCAAAGGGTTTGCCAGCGGCGAGGCGGCGGTTACCCTAAGAATATCTTCTTCTGTGATACGTATTTTAAACTCTTCCAGCTGTATCTGAAGGATATCCTTCTGCTGCTCAGTGGGAGTATAATGAGGAATACCACGCTCCCTGACTTCGGTCGCGGTTACTAAAGCCAACGCACTTATTGCCCTATGCTCTTGGCTAAAGGCTGCAGCAATATCACGGCTCATTGCTTTTACCTCCCCAAGACTTCGCCTTTCGTCATAAGAAGAATAGTAATCAAATTCTATGCTCACGCCTAGGTTCTTAAGGGCTGGTAATTCGGCTATCTCGGAATGGCTTAAGTACCTGTGTTCAAAAATATGCACGGGATATACTGAATGCAGGGCAAGAGGAGTAATCCACCAAGGATGTAAAGTATACCCTTGCTTAACCATATAGGTTGCCCAATTATTATTCCCCAGCCTACCCCTATATGGCCAATTATCCGGATGCTCATCAAAGCTAAAAAGATTAAAAGGTCTCCTAATCGCCCCTTTCTTAACCCAGGTTTCAAATTCCGGAACCACCATATAATGCGCAGGCGCAATTGAACAAGGACAGCCAAAGAGTTCAGAATATCCTCTGTATATGGCATATGAACCCGACTCAAGGGGAGAGCGATAAATTAGCGGCGAGGCACTGCGCGGCGAACTGCTGAGAGAATTACTGACCACTCGGAATTGCGCGCGGTTACGCCAATAATCAAAATTAACCGGCGCATAAATTCTATATAAACGTTGGCTCTGCGCCTCTAATTTACTCATATCAACGCGGCCTTTTAAAAAGCCCGCTATATTCTTATCCATTTCTTTCAGTAATGCTCTTAGAACTGCGTCTCCTCTAACAAAATCCCCATAAATATTCTCTAATGCCTGGTAAATATTCTGGGCAGCCTCTTCTATAAGCATTAAAGATTCGTAAGAAATCCGCACTGTCGGACAATATCTCAGCAGCACGCCATCAAAATATGCCACTTGTTTATCTGCCTGAGCAGCTACCCGCATATCCTGCAGATTCTTTCTGTGCTTCAAAGAGAAATACAGGTTCAGTTGTTGCCTCATAATAATCTGCTGTTGCCAGGAGAGTCGCTTTTCTTGCGATAAAATTCTTGCGATGATTTCAATCATATCAAGCACATAGTTAGAAAACCGTTCATCTACCGCGCCCCTGCTCAATAAAGTAAACCGCAGCGCAAGGCAATAAGAAAGCTCGTCCAGCCACTGCATATCGCCCAACCCTTGCCGCAATGCCTCTTCTTCGTTATCCTTGAGGCTATTTAGAAAATCTAACCTCTGCTGCAGTTCATCTACTTTTGCCTTTCTTGCCTTAAACATCTGCCCATCGTTAATAAAAAACCTCTCTGCCCTTTCTTTTTGTAGAACACACTCGATCTCCTGCAGCCATTTTAACCATTCTTTTTTTGCGCTAACAAAGCGCGACTGCTCAGCCAACCACCGCAAGCTAAGATGCGCTTGCTCTTTATAAATCTGGCAATACTCTTCCATAAACCTGTGCGGTATCCGCGCCCATGAACGCAGGCGTTCTTTTAAGGAATAGCCGCTTAATTGGCGGTGCGCTCCCAAAATATAAAATAATGTCATAGCAGAAACTGCTCGCCATTTAGCCTGTTCGCGCACAGGTAAATCTATATAGGCAAAAATAATCGGATGAAGGTACAATATCGGCATACCTGACGTATCTTCTTTTAGTAACGCCAGGTGTATGCGGCTGCGATAGCGCATCTCTGTAGTAATTTTCACCGCGCACTTAAAATCGCCGAGAACTATTTTTAAGCCCTCAAAGGCCAAAAAGACTTGTCGGAATACTAACCTTAATTCGGAAATAAGTACATAGGCAACACTTTTCTCTTGCGCATCTATATCTAATTGTTTTCTGTTAAAGTTATGTATATGCTTGACAGCGAGTTGCGCATTATTAAATTGCCAAGATATAACGCTGGTATTGGGTTGAAGAACAACCGGATAGGCGATAAGCGTCTTAAGCGGACTCGAGACAGCGGGACAACCGCCCTGTTCCTTAGCCATAAGCGCCAGAAACTCCACTGCGCTGGAAGATACGTTCCCATCGCATTCTTGTGGAATTTTCAACGTGTAATCTATGAGATAGGTTACGTCGCTATTCTCATTAATAAATTCACCCGGTTCTGTTAAAAGGCTTTGGGTCTTAAGATAACTGGCTCCTGTGCTGATAACCACCACATTCATGTTCTTTTCATCAACTACGTAAAAACAGTAATTTTTGGCATCGAAAAATACAGCTCTCTGTGGGGCAAACAAAATCCTTTCCGCTTCCCGTTGCTGATTATCGTCCCTAATCTCTCTTTCCAACCATTGCCTTACACCATTACCTCTTAATAGGGATACCGCCCCCATGCTCTTTAAAGATGAATAACGCAGGCCTGCTTTTATGGAAAAGATATACTCGCGCCTGTCTTTACTGTCTATCTCATAAATATCCATTACGCCGACCTTGCCCACTATTACTATATAAATCCTATCATCCTGTGGCTGATAAAATAAAAAGTGCCTACCTCCTTTTTTATCTTTATAGCATATCCCTGATTCCTGGACTAAACCGATGCTGTGTAATAATTCTGATTCATCTGCTCCGTAGCTACTGCTTTTCACAGTCTCCTTTATATTCTTCCAGCCAAAGGCAAAATTTGAATCACGCTGAGAAAGGCCTTCAAAGAGGGGGGTGATACCGTAAATTTTAATCTTTCGCTTTCCCTTTTTCCCATATTCTAAAACAAACGCGGCATCCGGATTCTCTACAATCAGTTTGGGCTGCAGATAAGATGGCAGCTGGTAGCGCTCTAATCCTGCCTTACGGACAGCTGTATTGAATTGCTGCTCTGCCATATTTCTTGACTCTTCTATTTCCCGGAGTAAAAGCTCACTATCAAACATTTCATCCCTTGGTGTCGAAAAAACTGCTGCGATTAATTCCTCAGCTGCCTCTTCTATTGTAATAGGCTTCACCTTCTTTGATAACAACTCCATATCATAAAGGATTTCCGGCAGAAGATATTCCAACTTATGCTGCTCAGCTATAGCCAATGCCTGCTTAAGGGCCTCTTCTGCCAAGTGATAATCTTCTTTCTTTTGATATGCCCTGCCTAAACTATGGTATAGCTGGATAACAAAAGCAGGTTGTTCTTTCTCGGCATCGCTCCTTGCTTCCTCCAATATTGAAACAGCTCCTTGCGGACCATCCAGTATATTTAAGTTTTCAAGGCAGGTACCTAACAATACCCGTATCCTTGCCCTGTTTACTGTCTCTTGAGGGTAATCCAGCGCTCTACGAAAATTCTCACAGGCATCAGCATACTCGGTTCTATAATAGTAGACCATGCCCAGATTATAGTGCGCAACGCCATATACGCGGTCTCTCTCCTCAGCTTTATTGAGTTTTATGCTGAGCGCTTCGTTTAGATAACCTATTGCTCGCTCTAATTGAGCCTCTACTATCTGTTCGTCCAGTTGTTCCTCTTGCGCATTATCCTTAATTAAGCTATGCACTGTATTAAAACACTTCAGCGCCTCTTGGTGTCTCCCTACATTTTGGAACGTCAAACCGCTCTGATGCAGCATTTGAGCAGTGAATTCCGCTTTAGACGCTACCACCGGCGAACTAGACCTGCTGAAATTATTGTTGGGGTAAATCTTTGACAATAGGTAACGGTCAAAATAATCATACTGATGCCACGCTTTCTTAGTAAATTCAGCTAATAAGCGAAGCCATGCTGCATCCATTTTGAGATATTCCTTTAAAGTTTCGTAAGAAAAATTTTCTATTAAGGCCTTGAGGCGGTAGAAACCGATGTATTTGGCGCGGCTGTCATTCGGAAAGACAAAATAATCCTCAGGATAGGCCATCAGGCAAAAAGTATGGTACAGCCCATTCGGTCTGTCTAAAATTTCTTTTTTCAGTAAATTCTTTAATGCGGCAGGCCCTTCTTGCAACTCGCGCGGCATTAATAAGAAGCCAAGCTCCTCTGCCAGCTGCCGGGTTTGCGTATAATCAATGCCGTTTTTTAGCTCTTCTTTTGTCAAAAGGGACACTGCCTGCTGCACCCATAAGTCTAAATATTTAAAATACAATTCATTGCGGCCGCTGCCCTCTACAAACATTTTCCATTTTTTATCTGCCCGGATAAAAGCCGGCAAATCAGCAGCCTTGCCATAAATCCTATTGCGCTCTCTCAATGCCGTATCCTTACGAACATCGAGCAAGTCTTTGAATAACACCATAACGCACTGAAAACGGCGTTGGACCCGGCGGCTCTCAGTGAATAACTCCTGGTAATGAAGCTGAATCCTTCGCAGCAACTGCTGGAGCTCCGGATTATCCCGGGCCGGCTTATAAAAGTTCTTTTCGCGTTTACCTTTAGCGTAAATAACCCTAGTGCCATCAAGTTTCTCAACCGTATCCAGCGCCACGCGGAGAAGATAAAACTCTTTCTGCCTCAAGCTGCGCAAGCCGGTTTCTGCCGGTTTTTCCTTCTCTAAACATATAATGTTACCCCAGAGGATATCCTGCGCCTTGGCAAGTAACCCTTTAGAATCAAATAACAATTCTATCTCGTACAACCTTGCAATAATATCCCTTGCTTTATGTTGATACCTATCCGCCATGCCCCTGATTTTCTGCTCTAAAGCCGTAAAATCATCGCTTAAAGGGTTATCTGATTTAGGCCTATTTTTTAATAAATTCAGGGTTGCCGGCACGCTCAAGCCGAGCTCTTTGCCATATTCAAGAATGGGCAGGATCTCCGCATCCGTATTCCCGTGCTCAACAACCATAGCCGCTGCCTTAGAGCGGGATACGCCGGTGCCATAGAATCCAGATATTTCGCTCCTTAACCAACTAACCTTTGAAGATAGGGAATCTAACGGCGTAGTAATTAGAATCCGCCTCAATAGATACGGAGGAAGATTATACTTCCGCGAAAGGGAGATAATGGTTTCGGGATTGAAGCGCTCCAGCAGAACTCTTTCTATAGATAGGTTTTTTTCAATAACCAAGAGCAGGTGGCTCTTATTTAAATCATAATCAGACAGCCAGCGAATAAACTGATGAATAGGGATTCCCCTGGAAAGGATAATCTTTAGCTGGTTGAAATTAAAAGAGGAAAGCTTCAGGCTCTTCCCCTCCAGCTCAAAAACGCCTCCCTGAGAATAAAGCCGTGCCTCTTTTACTAAACACGCAATAAAATTATCAAAGCCGGTAGGAAATCCAATGTTATGCTTTGCTGTATCAGGGAAACCTTCCAAGTAAGCCTTAAGGCTCGGCGTTATCCAGCCAGCCTGCAAAAATCTCTTCTGGCGCAGATGCCTTACCTTTATGTTTACTCCCTGCCGAGGAATTAAAACTGAAAGAGTAGAACGTGCGATATCCTTGGCTTTTCCTCTATCTTTAAGAACAGGGGTCAAGGCATAGGCCAAGCTTCCAATAAGGGTATCCTGCCTGCTCTCGCTTGCTGCCTTATACTTGGCGGCACGCTTTAGATACAATATGGGGTTAGTCCACTCAATCGCAATCAGGATTTCTCTTTTTGTTGCATTAAACATCTCCTTAAGTTTTTCTAATGCTTTCAGCGTAAATCCGAAGTAAAGAGATGTCCCTTGTTGGGATGGCGAAAAACCCGCTTTCTTAAAGCGGTTGATTTCTTTTTTGATGCGCATCGAGAAATTCTTCAAATCTACCTCCCTGAAAAGGCCGTTCCTAAAATGCGAGAGCTCCTCTTCGGTGATAAGGCCGTTTTGTAGGTAGTTGTAATGGCGGTTTTCTACTTCCCGATTGCTCAATACAGTCTGGATAATGCGCCCGGCAATCTTCTCAGGAATCTTATAGCCCAATAACTGGCTAAGCATATATGCCTGCAGCTTATTACGTATTGCTACTGACTTGCGCTCAAACCCTTTTTTTAAGACATAAATAACCTCGCCCGCTGAAAGCCCGGCTTCCTGCCAGAAGCGATTATATTCTGCCAGCTTATCCGCAACAGATTCTGCATCAAAAGTATCAAACCTCTTTTCCTTAATCTCCGAAATATCTGCGGCGTTAATAATACCCATATTAACCCAGCGCGGGAGAATTATTTTCTTAGAGCGGTGGTCAAAAAGGGCTCGCTCCATCCAGATTGCCAACCCTGCTCCGATACCTTCTCTTGACAATAGCGCCATCTTAATCTTTTCCTTGAAAGCGGCTGCATTCACCCGCCCCTCTGCCAGCGGCGAAGAAGAATTATGCCCTTCCAAAGTTACGAACTTTTCTAACGCCAGGACACTTCTTTTGCCTACATTCTTCCAGCTCAAAAGCAATTCCCTGGTTATGGGCTCCCCCGGATTATTCCTGCGGTATTCAATAGCTTTTATCAAAGCCTTATATGGCCTTGCCGTATTAAAAAATAACGATAATACCTCGGCTTCATCTTCAGTTATTTCCCGGATAGAAAAGTTTTTTAATATGCCCAAACTAATCCTTGGGCCTGTCTTATTTTCTTCAAGCCGGATTATATTTAATTCTATTCCTTTTGTGAGCTTTCTTATTGTATAGTAAGCTTTATTTTGCAAATACCTGACCATTTCATAAGATATCCCCATTTCCCTGGCTAAATCCTCTAATGTCTGTTCACCGCGTTGATAATAGCCTCTACAACTCAAATGAACTTTGCTCTTAACCGCTTCTTCCAACCCCTGGCGCGTCTGTATATCCAGCTCGTCCCAGAGCCCAAAATATTTTAGGATTTTCTTAAGATAAGCCGGATGCCTGATTCCTTTTCCTTTTCGCCAGTTGCTTAAATTGCCGTATGGAATGCCTAACTTTCTGCTAAGCCCAAGGAGTTCTCCCTTACCCGCTGTCTTTTCGCTGATTAATACCTCTATTCTTTCCCGCAACTCCGGTGTAATAAGGTTATTTGAGTCTCTGGCTAGCGGCGAGGCGGCACAAACATGCTTAGTTATCTCTTCTAAAATCATCTCTGTCTTATTTATCCTTTCAATAACAGCAGGCATCTCCATATACATTTCCTCTGTAAGGATAAGTTCCTGCCAGGGCCGCCCATTGATATGCTGGTATTTCCGGCCATGCATAGCTTCTTTTATATGGCCGTATATTTCATCCCTTACTACAATATGCTCAACAAAATCTATACCAATACCCTGCGGGATTAAGACCTCTCGTGAAACTCCTAGCGTTTCTTCGGGGTCCGCGCCAGAAATAACCTGCGCTTCAGCAATACTCTGCAAGCCTGATATATCAAATATATTACTGAATTTCTCTTCATCCGTAAAACATACATTGTCAAGATAGTAAATATCCGGATAGTTATTCCCTATCAGATATTCAATCCGTTGTGCAGATGGAGTAAAAATAAATGCCATCCCCGCATAATCAATGTTGCTTGCTTCCAGCGGCCACCGTATCAACTCCCAAGAGGAAGATAAAAATTGGCGAAGTTTAAGAATGATATCTGTAGGTTGAGACTCATAAATGCAGGCCGGTGAATATGGCGGATAGCCTTGCCCCTGGAATGGTTCCTCAGGATAGAAAATATCTTCAAGCAGCGAATAACAATACAATGTATGGTAATATTCTGGATTAAGGAAAAAGTGCAATTTGCTTCCGCTGCCATTGTCTTCCAAGGAATCTCTCATTCTGTGCACAAGACGCATATTGCTAAAATATTCTCGCACCAAATGCTGTACAATATAAGTGTCTCTTTGTGGTGTGGGTATATTATTCAAAATACATTGCGCATTGCTTGCTAAAGAAAGCCCATACTCCTTTCTCATAACCTCTAAACAAACAGGCTGCTGTCTTGTAGTCGTATTAAGTTTATGGTAAAGAGTATATAATAGTTGTTGTTTTCGCTCATCTATCTTTTCCACCGGCGAAGCGCTGCGCCAACCAGTTGCACCCCCGCGGTGCAAATGGTCTACCAGCGGCGAGGCACAAGCGGCAATATTGCCTGTTTCAATCTCCTGTTTTAACGGCGAGCTGACGCGCCTTCCTCCTCTTTTCTTTTGCCTCGAGCCAGTGCCAGGCTCTATTTTTATGCCGGTGCACTTTATCTTGAGAAGATGATAGGTCTTATTTTTCACTTGCTCCCATAAATAAGTAGTATACTCTTCTCCTTCTTTCACAATGAAGCCTTTTCTGGTTACTACAACATCAAAGGTAAGCTTGGGATGTATAATAAGGTCCTGCGCCGCAACTGCCCCTAAAGAAGAGAATAATTGCCGGCAGTGTTCGCCCTGATAAGGCATAATTTTATCTTTAATATAAATAATGCCTATAAGCCTTATCGCCTCACCGCCTAATAATCCCTCAAGATACTTTCTGAGGGCTTCCGGGTCCTGATTAATGTTCCTTAATGCGGCTATACCGAATAACGTTACTTTTTCTCCTTGGCGCTCACCTTGCGCTTTAAAAACAACGCATAGAGAATCTTTGAACATATCAATCACAAGCATCTGGCCATCCTGCATATTTTCTTTAATGGCAAAACATTCAAGAATTGTTGCGGCAGAATACATTCTCCCGTCCAATACCCAGGTAGTATGCGCCTGGCATCCGTCATTCGTAAACACATACGTATGCAAACCTTCTGGCATAATTATCTCTTGTTTTTCCTTTGCCCAGCGGGATAGATAAGACCTGGCATTGCTAATCATCTGTGTATGTGTATCCGTAAGAATCTGGTTGATGTCTCTCTGTGGCTTATCTGCCACCGGCGAGGAGGCTGTGGGAGGAAGAGAAAAACATGGGATTTTACAACTGGATAATCTCCCATATATTTTCATAATCTTAGACATAAAGCCAACATCAATATAGATTATTAAACCAACATATTTCAGGTAGGGATAGCTGTTAATGAATCCCAAATGGCTGGTGATAATTATATCCGGATTTCTTGGCAGTGTTAAATTAAGGGAAGGGGACGCAAATACTTTATCGCCCTCGGAGGGTAACATAAAGCGTTGGTTGAGCGGAGGAGAATTGGCATAATAACCTTTAACAATCTGCATAATCTCAGCAATCTTCTGCTCCAAAACTGCGGCCTCCTGCGCCGCCAAATAATTCTTAAGGCCATTCCTTCTGTTTGCTGACTTTGCCGAAATATGAATAAATAATCCGTTCGGATGCCTCATTTTAATATACTCTCGCAAACAAGGCTCGGGAATACTGAATACAGGGATCCTATTAGTCTTTGTCTTGCCTTGCCGTAGCGGCGAAGCGCTGTGCGAATTAGGCGCCAGCGGCGAGGCGGAGTTGGAACCAAGAACTTCTCTGGAGGAAATTTCGCGCAACTGCTTAACCAGTCGCCTCCTAACGACCCTTTTGGCAGTTTTATCGTTATCTTCTGCGTAAAGGATGGTCTTCTGGTAAGCAGCGCGCTTAGGATTAAAAAAGTGGCGGACTAAAGAATTAATAAGGCTGATAGACACACTACCCCTTACCGCAGGCGAACCGGAGGTAGTGTTATTTAAACCCAATCTTTCATCAATTTCTTTAATCGCCATAATTAGCTCTGCATCCGTAGGCGGCTGGCCATGAAATCTATTATTATTCTCCATAAAGGAGACGCCTTTGCCTTTAATGGTGCGGGCAATGATTACTGTGGGTTGGTTCTTGGCTGCTTTTGCTTTATTGAACGCCGAAATTAAGTGAGAAATATTATGCCCGTCTACCTCTATCACATTCCAGCCAAAACTAATCCATTTATCTGCTAATGGCTCTAATGCCTTGATTGTTTCTGTTTCACCATCAAGCTGAAATCCATTGCGGTCTACAATCGCGCAAACGTTATCCAATCTATAGTGGCTGGCAGTCATTGCTGCTTCCCAGACCTGGCCTTCATCAAGCTCTCCGTCACCCAGAAGGACATATACGCGGTTGTCTTTTTTGTCTAACTTCAAGCTTAACGCTATGCCATTAGCAACGGATAATCCCTGGCCTAAAGAACCTGTGCTGATTTCTATGCCCGGGGTCTTATTGCTATCTGGATGGCCTTGAAGATGGCTGCCTATCTGTCTTAAGGTAAAGAGGTCTTCCTTAGGGAAATATCCGGCATTAGCCAGCACTGCGTATAAAGCTGGAGCAGCATGGCCTTTGGATAAGATAAACCAATCCCTTCCCGGCCATTTCGGCTCATCGGGCTTATACCGCATCACTGCGTTAAATAAAGTTACGATAATGTCGATACACGATAAGGAAGAGCCAGGATGCCCTGAGCCAGCCTTATGGATCATCTTCAAGACCGTCTTACGTATTTCTTCGCTTAATCTCCATAATTCTATCGGGCTGCTACCTGCGTTATTGAAACCGCTTTCTTGCAGAGTTAAAAAATTATTAATAGAGGATGCGGCAGAATCAGGCCCCACCAGCCACGGAGAGGTATCCTGAATAATACGCTGCCGCAACCCCACAACAACTAACGCCCCCACAGGCGAGCTGGAGCCAAAATTAGAACTGTCACTTTTATTTCCGCCTGATGATTCCGGATACATCCAGAATCTTTTTGGATATTGCGCTGCAACCTGCACAGGCAAAAGCACAACCCCTAAATAGTGATACTTTGGCCCTTTTGCGCTCTTTATTTCAAATTGGTCTGCCCAGGCATCAAGAATACATCTTTCGCCGCAGACATCCGCAGTGGAATAGGTATGATGATTTAAAGTTATGACAGTCCTTAAAAGAGATATCTTGCCGTCCTTATGAATGAGCTTGTCAAAGGAAGCCCTAAGATTTGAGGGTGACCTTGGTTCAGCGCTTATGTCAAATCTTTCCAACACATCTCTGACTAACCCATCGAATCTGGTACAGTCAAATGCCTGCCATGCTGCTGCCTGTTTAAGTATATAGAGGATTTTTTGGCGCTCAATTTTCTCAATGATAGCCTGCCACCGCTCTATCTCGTCTAACTCTGCTTCTCCTAAATCCCTATTCTTTACATAACGCACTATTTCCTGTAATCTAGCCTGGCCTACATTGGCAAATTTCGCAAATTCGCCTATGAATATTCTCCTGCCTGTCTCTACCGGTCCGCGATAAAGCGGTAATCGGCTGATATCAAAAGGCGCGCTCCAATATTTAATAAGGGATTTTGCAAGGCCGACAGCATACGAAAGCGGGCTTGAGGAAGGTTTAGCTGCCAGATATACCTTACAAGCAGATAAACTCTGCAGGTCTAAATCTTTTTCAGGGTCAAATAAAGCCGGCGGGCATATTTCATTGAATACTTTGCGAATCTCATCCGAAACGCCAGACCGTAGATAAATTTCACACAAGATACTCTTAGGCTCTATTTTTGTAACTGTCCCTGCCCATCGCGGATCAGCTGCCATCTTTAATAAATTATACGCTGGGCTTAAATGTATATTAAAGGCAATAAAACCGGGCAATCCACGCCTCATTCCTATTTCCACATAATCTTTGAGAATAGTTAGAACGCCCAAACCCGAAGGAAATTCAGGATTTACGTTATCAGGATATTCCTTGCGTAACGAGTTAAACTTCTTATTTATCAAATGCCCGGCGATTCTCCCAAGCTCCTTTCTGCCGCTGGGAGTTTTCATATCAACAAACCACTTGCGCAAGAAAATGGTTACTCCTTGGTTAAAAGCATCCTGCACTTTTTGCTGGCTGTCATCGGTCAGCATAACAATAGGCACGGTTTTGCTTATCCCCCGGATATTGTTTGCTAAAGCTAATCCACCCATCTGCAGCATATTGCAATCGGTAATAACCAGGGCATATTTAGAAGGCTCTGCTGCAAATCTTTCCCAGGCTTCCTGCCCATTTGACGTTTCTACCACAGCTAACCCCAGGCCTTCCACTGCCCCCACGATACAATAACGAATCGAGCCATCATCTTCCGCTATTAAAATTGACCGCTGCGCTGCCACAAGCGCATCCATTGGCGAGTTAGAGCTAATGGAAGAAGAGGCCTCGGCGGGACCAATCACATTAAAAAATACCAAATCGCCGTGAGGATTCTCCTGGCTTTTCTTTCTGTTGGATTCAAATCGATATGCTCCATACGCGCCTATTTTTACCCGCCGCAAGGAAGCAAGTATATAATTATAATTAACAAAATCCCTATCGATGAGGATTTTAATAAAATCTAACCTGACATGAGGGTGGCTATTCAAATATATGCCCCGAAGCTGGCAGTGGGCAAATACCCTGAATGTGTGGTCATCGCAATACTGGACGAGCTTATAGAGCGCCCTTTTCCTCATTTTATACTCCTGCGTTCTATCTTCAAATATCCTACGCAAAGATTTGGGATTGGTATCTTCTTCATTCAGAAACTCCACGGCACTAGAAGCCGCCAATTTTTCCGCCAGCCTTCTTCCAGCTTCTCTTCTGGCTCTGACAACTAACTGCGGGAAGCCGTCGGGATAATTCCTTGAGCGACCCATATTTATAGGATTAATGTGCTGGTATATATAGGTATCAACATCTACGGCCCCATCCTCCATCTTTTCAATACGTAGTACCGGCGGAAGCTGTTCGCAGGTCATCCAGTCACCCTCAGCATATATGGTGTTTATTAAATTTTCTATCTCCCCCTGCGTAAGCACTAATTCAAACACGTCAGGCTCAACCCGCAGCATCTTCTCTAGTTCGTTGCCGAATGCCTTGTTGTGGGTTCCGTAGATATATAGGCCGTAAAGATATAGAAGCGACCTCTGCCGCGCCAATATGTCATTCTCGATGTTTTTAAGCGCAGTTATTAAATCCCTTATATAACAAACAGTCTCTTTTTCATTAATAGTAGTTGGTATCAGATTAGCGCTATCTTCCATTCTTAATACGAAACGCGCATTAAATAGCGTCATTGACAGGCGCAGTAACTCATCTTTCTCTAACGAGAGCTCACATAAACGGTTCATACCCGGCGCCTGCTGAGTTGCCATATTTCCCTGGAGCATTACGGTTTTCAGACAGTTATAAACTAGGCGCTTCCATTTTTGCTCATTGCGGCAGACAGCATCCGCAGCAAGCAACACATCCATAAGGCTGTCTATACGCGGCCACCCGCTATCATCAAAAGCAACCACAAAACCGTTTCCTTCTAACTCATTCTCATTAAACGGAATTAATACCTCGGGTAATAGGCCATCCAAAACGCCTATGCAGAATCCCCCGTTTCCAAATACTTTGAGGGGTGTAGTCGGGCCTGCCTCCCTGCCGTATTTTGAAAGCATAATTGTGCCGTCCACCATCTGATAAATCTTAGGCGCACTGTAAGCGCTATATTCAGGTAAGAATATGAATTGGGTCTCCATTTTTGGAAACCACGCCAATAAGCGTTTTGCCTTTTCAATCTGCTCATAACTCCACTCATCAAACGGCCTTCCTCCGAACAATAATGCTATATTTGTCTGCATAAACCTGTCTCTGTAACCTTCAAGCCATAACATATCGAGTAGCTTATCTGGACACTTATAAGGAATGAGGCGCCTGACCATACTAATGAGTATACAGTTATCAGAGAGAGTTTTAATGCCGTTATGCCATAGCCATTTGCGGCCTAAAACTCTCTGTTCCTGTTTAGCCATAAACGCATCATGCATAAACGCCTCATAGAAATCGCCATCCTCATCTGCCAGCTTAAATAAAGGAGTAAAATCCTGCATGTATGGCTCGCCAAAATATTCCAGCGCATACCGTTCAAAGACATTCTGCAGCGGCTCTCCCTGCCAATGTGGTATATAGACGCCCTCGCTGTTTTCTTGGGTAATCTCAGGCAAGAGAATCTTGTGGGCAAATTTAGAAAGCACATGCTTAAAGAGCATGCGGGTATGCTCCAAAGAACATCCTGTAATAAATGCTGCGTGTTCACAGATTATGCTGGCAAGGTTAAACTCTACTCCTCCTTCTTTCTGGACTAAGTACCTCGGATTATCGTATTCGGGATTAACTCCTAACGGCTGTAACAGGTAACGAGGCAACCTACGCATTCCCGCCTCTACTACTGTATGATTGTAATGGGTATAAAGTATGGGTAGGCCTTTAAGTAATGCTAAATCCTTGAATTTATCCATAATGAAATTGAGTATAAATATGACCGTATATACTTCGCTTAAGTTAAATATCAGGCGCGGGTGAATTCTGCCTTGCCGTAGAAGATCCTCTAATAAGCTGAGGCTCATAGCGCGGTATAGCGCTAGTTGCTGAGCCAAATGCTCTGGGCCATCGGGATAAAGTCCATCGAATACATCTGATATACCTAAATAATCCGGAAACGGGGTAAATGGGTCCGGGTAAACCTCTACACATGACCTCACTTTACGACTAAGATTAAACCTGTCAAATATCCAGGGGTGATACCTATACACAGGCTCGCCAAGCACTTTACGCAATACCTGAATCAAGGCAGGATCAATCTCACCCGGGATACGGCCTTTAATCCATTTGGTATAACAAGGCGTAATGGAAATTAGATTATTACCATTTTGATGCCATGACCAGTTAAGGTCGCGTTTCAAAGTCCCCAGGCCTCCTGCCATAGGAAGCTGTGCCAGAATCTCAACATCAGATTCAGGTAAAACCTTGTGTAACTCATTCAGCAACCCAACAGAGAATGCTTTTTCCATCTGCGTGCTGACTAAAGTGCGGCCTGCCACAAACGGCGCTTTTTTCCTTAGAATAGTAATATTCCTCTCTCGTATCGTCTCAACCTTTTGCAAGTTTACCGCCGATGAAGCACTTATTATCGGGGACAGTTCTATTTTTTCATTTACAGGTGAGTTGGAAACAACTTTTCCTTGAGAGCCTAAAACAGAACCGTCTCCATTTTTTGCATTAGGTTCGATTAAAGGACTAGAATAATTTTTTAAGTGCTTAAAAGTGCTTAAAAATAAGGCTCGCTCTTCTTCCGTTAGAATGATAGACATTCTTAGGCTCCTGAGATTTTCTTCAGAAATAAGCGTACGAATTTGTTCGTAATTGAGCTCTTTATAAGGACCGTTTTTTTCATAAAGCACGTATTTATTTGAGATCCTTTTGGAATTGTATTTTTTATGAATAAAATCTAATAATTCATTAAGCATGTTTCTTTCTCTCTCGCTCCATATTTTCTTCCGATAAATAACCTTATAGGTAATAATAGGGTTAGGGACTCGGTTATAATCTTCTTCGGGATCGTAGCGTCTACTAATCTCATTGATATTTATTAGTTTAATGCGCGGGTCGATCTTGAGATCACTTAATTTATTGCATTCAAGCACTTCTTCTTTAATTTCATCATCTAATATAAATGTTTTTTCTAATTTTTCTTCTAATTTCATATTTCCAAGGTAATAATCACTTATGGATAATATTTTTATCCACTCAGGAGAGGGAAATATTTGATTTGTACCACTAATTTTTATATATTCATGTTCTGATCCCCAGGGCTTAAATCCTAAGTCAGGATATAAATCTTTGACTAATGAATTCCTCTCTCCTTTTATATACTGTCCTCCAATTGTGATTTCAGAATAATTTAGCCTGTATATAGATAATAAATTTTGCAAGACATATGACAAAAATGCATTTTCGATTTTGAAACCTATTGCCCTACAGCTCAAGCAAAAATTCTCTATCTGATAACGTCTCCCACTAAGTACTGGGTGGTCACTTTTTATAATAATTGCTCCAACTATTCCGCTATTACCAAACTTATCTATCAATTCCAATGAATAGATATGATATTTATCGCTCAAGCTTAAACTAATGAGGTGCTCTATATGCTTCTTGCTATATCTCTTTAAGGTTAAATTAAATTGATTTGTCCTTTGAGTTAACTGGGCTATCCGCGAAACAAAAGGCATATTCTCCTTATCTTTTCTTATCACCGTTACTAATTCTAAATATCGATAAAAATCTTCCAAAGAATCTACTTGTTTTCTTAATTCTTCTCTTTTTCTCTGTGCGACATATAATTCTGCTCTTCTTCTATCTTCATCTGTTAAGGTGTCTTTAAGAAAGAGAGTGTTTAATTCTTCTAAATTCTTAGGGATATCTAATACATACACTTCTGGCAATAACTGCCTGATTAAGTCTCTTTCCTGAGGACTGTCGTCTATAAAAACAAAGCTATCCAAACCGATATTTAATTCTTTGGCTATTTGTCTTAGGTTTGCTACCTTATTCTGCCAATTTGCTTTTATAATTACAAAATCTTCTTTCCGTAAAACCATATCAGGGTGTTTTTCTAAAACTTCAATTACATCTTCGGTGTTATTTTTACTATTTATAGCTAAAATAATTCCTCTTTCTTTTAATGCTTTTACTGCTTTCTGAAATTCTTTATGCTCCGGAGTAATCTTAATGCCATCCATGCCATCTTCGCCAACAATTCCTTCCCATAAGATACCATCGCAATCAAGAACAAGACATTTCTTGGAATCCAAATTGATTGACTTATTTATTAATTGGTGTAAGAAATCAATGAGTCCTGCGTAATTAATTTCTCTGTCCATCGTTAATATCCAATTGCATACTTCCTGCAGGACAATTGCCATATTTCCTGAATAATAATTTTTGGCTTCGGCAAATTTCAAGTAAATTTTATTATCGTAATGATCGCCTATGGTATCGATAAATACTCGTAATTTCTGCTTATCCTGCAAATGGATAAGAAGTGACCTTAAGAATGAATGTATAGTTATTGCGGTATTAACGCGTACATAATCTTTGGGTTCTGGCTCATCAGGACAATAGGATCTTGTCTCAGCGACAATCCGATATGATATAACTTTTTCTTCTATCATTAGAGGCGTTAGGCCAATTTCTATTTTTACAGCCCTCATTAATCTCTCTGGGGAGATACAAATAATAGACAATTCTGGCAAAAAGGCAACAAATTCATCAATATTTACTTCTTCTGGAATAAAATATTCAAGCCAATGCTCATCTTTCTTTGCTAGTTCGTAGTGACCTTGACGAGAAAAAACACTTCCCTGTCGCAATCTATTAATGGCATCTTTCACAAAATCGGGATACCTTAAGGATGTCTCTATTTTCTCTTTCACCGACGAGATAGAGCCAAAATCCTCTTCATTTACCGTAAGATCTTCATTTACTATAGGTGATGAATTGGCCAGAGCACCTGAAATTGTTTTAGTAAACTGTTCGATAGCAAAGTCAGAATCAAAATATGGTAAACTTAAATTACAAACCTCCTGTTTATAATAGTAAAAAGTACTTCTACTAGATTCAACTTCACTTGTATATGAAATATCCCCATAATAACGAAACTCCTTGTTCATAATTGTCGCTTTTAAGAATTGGAGAAGAGCGTTATAATCCACTTCTGAAAATGTAAAAATGACATAATGAATAAAATCTTTTATTGAAGAGATGAATTTCTCAAAATATTCTATCTCTGAAAATTCATTATCCTCGTATCCCCTTTCAAAAGTACATCCACCGCTTACAAAATAACCTCTGTCGACCCGATATTCATCCTCCATTTCTCTATAACCAATGACACTTTTAATTGTTATCTCCCCCTTCTGGCTTATTATTTCCCTTAACAGATTGTCTACTAACTCAATAGACTTACCAAATCTCAATATTCCTAAAACTTCTCTTTCCAACATTAGTATTTCTCCGTCAGACAGACCTTTAATTCTGCCCACAATATTAATTAGGGATATTTTTAACTCAAGAGGATTATATAAAATAGAATTGTCTAAATATATAGCTTTTCTATAAAGTGCTGCATAAAACAAATCAAATGAGCCAGTTGTTATTTTATAAAGATTAGAATTTAACGCTTCTATTATTTCTGACCATTCTTCTCTTTTACTTAATTTGAGGAATTCTTTAATAGATCTAATTACCGCTCTTATCCGTTTTTCCACACCAACAGATATGTTATTTTGTTTGCAATTTTCTATTTCTTTTTTAAAGTCCTGGATATCTAAATATTCTTTATATTCTTTCGATTTTGAACGTGCTGGAATACGGTAGGTCTTATATCCTACACTATCTATATCCTGTTTTTTTGTAATCCTATATATGGTAGTAGGGATCGACAAATACTCATCTGTAGCTATTTCTGTAAGTAAGAATCCATTTTCTTCAAGTTGATTAGCAAGAGGAGTATATTTATAAAAATATTTCCTTTCAAATGCCATATAAATTTTGCCATTGTCTGATAAATATTCTCCTACTTTGTCAATAAATTTTCCCATGATCTTATAAGAATAATATTCTTGACTAGGAAAAGGTGGAACAAAAATAATGGTATCGAAACTTATGCCTGCAGGCAATGCATTAAATAAATCGCTCTTAAGAACTTTTATTCTTGATTTTAATTGGAATAACTCAACATTTTCTTGGGCATTCTTTACAGCGGATGGGCTTACATCGCTGGCTATAACAAATTGTGCACCGTTCTGCGCTACCCAGATAGCAATCGTACCTGTCCCTGTACCTAAATCAAGGATTATCTTATTTTTTATGTCTTCAAGAGGCACATTTTCGATAAGAAATTTACTGTTTTTTGTGGGAGGAAAAACATCCTTATTTCTAATAATCCAGGTTTTGCCATCGGCTCCTAAAAGTATAGTTCTCTCACCTTTATCTTTTATTACAAGAATGTATTCTTTATAAATAGATACTATTATCCTTTCAATTTGCTCTATCGGTTTAACAAATCCACCAAGCCAAGTTAACTCCTCTTCAGAAAATTCCGATTCAGCTATTCCCAAATATATCTCATCTTGTTCTTCGTAAATGAAATAATTTCCAAAACCCTTTTTATATCTAATTATTCTTTTATATACAGGAGTATTTTTGTCGATAGGGGATGATATCTGTAGTGTCTGCAAATACTTTCCATAATCGCCTGCAGGGCTTGAGGCTATAAGATTACTGCTCTTTAATTCGGCTTTTATAAAGCAGGCTCCTTTGTGCACCACATTTCTAGGTTGTTTACCAACAGTATCTATCACAAACACACCCGTTAAATCAGGCCTACGCCATCCGCTTAATCTGTCTAAATAAGGAATAATATCGTCGTCTTTCATCCTCTTTGCCTGTTCTTCTGTGGTTACATCAAGATATATTTGAATCACATGAATGCCACGCTTCTGTGCCTTAATAACCTCGGCAGGCGTAAGAGGGTAGGTAGTTATCAATTCAACACCATTGTATTGATTAGTTTCAAACATCTCTATAGTTATATCAAAGAACAAATCCAACAATTCTTCCCAGACTAAATAATAATTGGGTAGTTGGTAACGAAGCAGTTGTAGTATGGGCTCTCCATTTACTATTGTCTCTTTTATCGCCTGCTCTATTCTTTCTCTCAAAGAAATCCCTTCTTCATCTGGAATTGAAGTATCAATGTGCCAAAGTGTAACGGGTTCTTGTCTTAAATCAATGACATGATTCCTAAAATATTTAAGATGCTCAAGCACTGCGATCTCGTCATTAAAATCCAAACTCCCATCAAGTGGCAGAGTATATATCCAGGCATCTATAATAAATCCTAACCGTAAATATCTCAAAAAGATGGGGAACATTGAAGCATCAGCATGTGCAGTGGTTTTTCTTCCAGAAGCTTTTTTGCCGCTCTTTACTACCAATATAGGCTGATTAGTTTTCGCTCCCTCTATAGCAGGACGAATAGTGTTTATAGGAATTCTTACTGTAAATATGGTTCCTCTATTTTCTCCAGGGCTTTCAAATGTAATCTTCCCACCGCTGCCATCGATCCGTCTCTTCACAGAAGCAAGGCCCCATCCCCAGCCTTTTATTTTCTGCATTGCTTCTTTGTTTATAATCCGGCTGCCTCGCTTAAATACCTTTTTTGTATCTTTCTTGAATATGCCTATACTATTATCTTGAACCTTAAAGACAATCTTACCTTCTCTCCATTTTATATATATCTTAATATTAATTCTTAGGACCTCTTTAGCTCTATTTCTATATTCAAAGGCATTAATAAGTAAATTCCAAAGTGTTATATCCAACAAATCCACATAAGTAAATATGGGCTCATAAGGGACACTATCGTCTACTTCAATATGTAATTTCAATCTTATAGATGGATCCTCTCTAATCACATAAAGCTGAAAGGCCCTTTTGATTCTCTCGATAAACTCTTTTACCTTTATCCGCCTCGTAGACATGCCGACCTTTATATCAAAGAGGTCTCGAATAATCCTGTCAACTTGAGCGCCTTCTATCAATGCCCATTTAAGATTAAAATCTCTCAGGTCTTTTGATTTTATCTTGTGCTGCATTTTCTCGCTATGTTTTCTTTGCTGCCTAAAGGCCTCCATTGCTGATTTAATCATTAATAACTGTTCTTCTATAAGCCTGCGGGATGCTTCATCCGGATTTATTATTTCCTCTTCTTTTATTAATTTTGTTTTAATGATTTTGGAAAAGCCATCAATAAGCTCATATATTAGTTGTGTTGAAGCATATAATGCTTTAAATATTTCTTGAATTTCTTTCGTCTCTTTATCAAGAGATTTCTTTATCTTGCTATTTGTCGGAGAAAGAAATGCGCCACAGGCACCCCGGATTTTTAATTTAATATCATGCATAAGGTCGCCTATCTCTTTAGTGCTCTTTTTCCTTAAGTTTGATAGTACTTTATTAAATTGGGTGCTATCGGAGTAGGAATCTACTACGGGTGAAGACGACTTCGTAGTTAAAGCTTTTAACCATCTATCCAAAATGACCGCTATTTCAGCATCGCTTAATCTAAGTTTCAATAATTCAGTAGTTATCTGTTCTTCAGTTGCTTTCCTAAAAGAATCGTATTCTAAAGTATGCATATGCCCACTAATCTCAAAGAAACCAATTCCTATCTCGCACAATCCATCCATAGCTCTTCTAAAGGGTGGCACTATCATAACATAGACAGTATCATCCGTACCTATTAGCATAGGATGAGGAATATTCATTTCCTGTAACATATGAATTAATGAATATATTATCCGTGTCTGATGCAGAATATTCTCTCCTTTAAAACCTATAACATGAACCGGATAGTCGGTTAGCTTAAATACTTCCAAGCCGCCTAATTGCATTATGGATTCCCTAGAAGCTCTTTCGATAGCCAATGTATGCGGCATTATGTTATAAAAAATTTGGAAATGGAGATGGTTCACTGACGCACCAAACTGCCAAGGGTTAAAACCTATTTTAAATCCATCGTTGCGGGCGAGTTTGGATAAAATTAAGGCTGCCTTTATCGCCTCCTGAGACAAGAATTGCGGCTGCGGCTGTTCTTTTTCTGGCCAGGGGAGCAATAAGGAGTGGTATCTCTGCATAGGGTTTTGATTAATGTCTATAACTAATATTCCCTCATCCAAATCAAAGTCCATAATTCTTCTCTTGGGGCATTCCTTGTACCATTTATTAAAATTACCTTTTTCAGGGTCAAATGGTTCGTAAATCTTTATGGGTACAGGCACAGGGCTTAGACGTTTGGCAGCCCCGTGCTCTGTATTATATTGCTTTCTGCCTTCTGGAAGGGTCTGTATAGCATATCTCCCTACCTGCTCTGTTTCGATTCTAATGTCCGAATAAGAGAATATTCCACCCTTGGCCATTTTTGCATCCCAAAGCATTTTGAAGAGCCTCACAAAGCTTACATCGCCGGATAGAACTAAATTGCCTAAATTCTTACGCTCTTCATCCAATTGAGCAAGAAATCCCTCATCGAGCGAAGAAGAAGCTCTATTCTGCTCAATGCTACGCTTATATAATTCAAGATATTTTGCCCCTGATACTTCCCAGCTAAAATTACAACTTATAGCATTTGCAATCAAAGCTTGCATAAGCTCTTTATCTTCATATACCTTGGATGCCCTAAAGATAGCGGAAAAGAACTCATCGGGGTCAGCATTGTTAAAGACAAAACCATTTCCTTCTCTTGTCTCTATATTAAAATCTGTAACGGTGTCTGCCAAACCCCCTGTCTTTCTGACAATCGGGATTGTCCCACTCCTAAGGGAATAATCCTGCGTTAATCCGCAGGGCTCGCGCCTTGAAGGCATTAAGAAGAAATCCGCGCCTGCCAAAAGCAGCTTATCCAATGTCTTTATTAGGAGGTCGGATTGGCCGATTTTCATTTTACTGCCCATCCCAAAATGCAGACTTTCCCTGTGCTTAAACTCATCAGGAAAACCTTGAGCGCGCGCTTCAAATTCTCTAAATAATTTCTCATCTTCTGAGCCAATTAGCACAAATTGCGCTCCCAACTGCATAATCTTTTCAAAGTTATGTAAGACTAAGCCTATCCCTTTGAACCAATCCAATCTAGAAAGCACCGCCAACAACGGCATAGCAGAAGATTCAAGATTTAATTCTCTTTGCAGCATATCTTTATAATACCGCTTTGCTTCTAATACGTTTTGTAGACTGTAATCTCGCCCTTTTTCAATTATCCTCCACTCGTCGTAATCTACGCCATTAAGTATTCCGTGAAGATTATTTGCCCTTTGTCGCAATGGTCCGTCTAAACCGTGGCTCAGGTCGGGGTCAGGAGACTGAATTTCTTTAGCATATGTAGGGCTCACAGTTGTTATTTCATCGGCATAAAGGATGCCCCCCTTCATTAAATTAATTTTCCCGTAATGCTCTAAGCCATCAATGTTAAACACCTCGCCCCTATTTAAGCCAGTGCGTTCCAATAAATAATCACTAAATTCTCCTTGATAGGCAAGATTGTGTATAGTATAGATTGTCTTAATATACTTGAGCAGTATATTATCTCTATAATCGGGGTGTTTTTTGATTGACACTGCTGCTAAGGCTGCCTGCCAATCATGAGGATGCAGTATATCTAAATTCAGATTAAATTCTTTGACCAGCTCTAGTGCGCCATGAGACAAAAATACGGCTTGTTCAAAATTTAGTCCTTTCAGTAGGTATTCGTGTTCGTGTATATAAATACCTCTGCCGAGCCGTTTTTCGAGGCTTTCGCGCACAAGGCCAAAATCATCATCCGGCCCCAGATATGGTTTCTGCGAATAAATCCGGTGTTCTAGAAGAAATATGGTTACGCCGTTAAGCTTGGTAAACCACACCGGAGATAGCTCTTTTCTATCACCTATGGATACTTTTAAATCTCTTCCCGTATATCTAATTCCTAATTCCCTTCTCTTAACTTCATTGGTATCGTTATAAAGTAGGGTACACACGTAAACATCTGCCCCAAGCTTTGATTGTACTTTAGGCAATGCACCCAGCACATCAGCTACACCTCCTATTTTTTCAATAGGAACGATTTCGGGGGTTACATGGAGGACCCTAAGAGAAGAACTTGAAGAGGTCATAGGCCAATCTTTATCCTCAAAGAATATCTTGGCCTTATCTGGCCCGGGATATGGGCCTTCGCCGACCTCAAGCATTTTATTTTCTTTACCAAGGAACTCGATATTATGGCCGCCAGATATACTTATAATCCTGTCTCCCTCTCCCAAAGAAACTACCGCTGTCTTACTTCTATTGTTGTCATAAACAAAGAAGCGCGCCTTGCCTTTTTGTATAATAACCAGCTCCATCTTGGGTTTCTCAAGCGGAGTATGTATGTGAGGCTTTCCGATATCGCCCCGTGGCGGAGCTTTTGTGCCTACGCTTAAGGGGAATGAATTCGTGCAAATCACCGTAAACTTCTCCGGTGCGATATGAGCTTTAAGGATAAGCGCGGCGGGGTCGCCCGTTCCTGTATACAGAACTTCGGGAACCTGTTCGCCGTCAATTTCCCGTAAGGTTAGCGCTTCTTCCGGAATTTTACGTATGTTTAAAACCGGAGTTTGCCGGACTATTGTCAATGCAGAATCTTCAAGCATTATTGCGCGATACCCCAAAAGCAGGGAAACCACATCCTGCATGTCTAATCTGGCGCGTTTTCCGCCAACATCCAGCCTTATTGCTCCCTTTTCTACATATACTACCTCTTGACGCAAGGGCTCTCTTATCGTATTAATTACATCTCCCCTTTTATAATCGCGCACCTCTACTTGGAACGGAAGCCGCTCATAAGTCACTCCCCTTTCATTATTCCTGATAACAATAGCCAACAAATTACCATGGCTATCTTTTATTTCTTCAAGCGATGAAGAAGCCCTGGACTTAATAGATGCCAGCCAATCTGTTAAACTACTCAGCGTCCTTACATCCGCCCCCAGCTCCTGGCTGAGCGCAGATGAAGCCAATAACTCCTCATCAATCTTGCCTATGATATGTATTGCCTCGCCGCTATTCTTTAATTCCTTAAAATCATG